>Ga0208198_1002357_pt1 | contig 14291 bp, 11 predicted proteins | sample AD_JPNTR2_MetaG_FD_184446 | JGI IMG/M metagenome (GOLD analysis project Ga0208198, IMG submission 184446) | Active sludge microbial communities of municipal wastewater-treating anaerobic digesters from Japan - AD_JPNTR2_MetaG (SPAdes) (version 2) | ecosystem: Engineered > Bioreactor > Anaerobic... | reverse complement strand
CTCATTGGCAGAGCCCATGTCATCCAAGTAGAAAAGGCCTATGTCGAATAAGTCAGTAGGACTGTCCCCTGCAATCTCCGCGGCCTCGGAAATAGTATCAACAGCTTCCGCTCTGCGGCCCATCAATAGCAGGACTCTAGCACGCCTGATCATGGCTGAACATGCGTACCTCAAGTCTTCGTCGGCATTCCTCGGCAGGGCTATGACGAAATCGAAATGTTCCAAAGCCTGCTCCAAAAGGTTCTGTTCCAGCCTTGCCGCACCGAGGGAGAGGTGGGTCATGGGATGGGTGGGATTTCTCACGAGGCTCTCCTCGAAAGCCTTAACAGCCTCATCCCAGCGGGAATCGATGAACCGGCTAAGGCCGATAATAAGCCAAGCCTCCGGTCTTTCAGGGTCAACCGCCAGAACACGCTCGGCTATGTCAACTCCCCATCTCACGTAGCCGATCTTCAGCATCAAACCGGCAATGCGCTCCAGCTCATCCAGATCGCCGGAGGCGGCGTCCGCGGCCCTGAGCAAAAATGGGAGCGCATCTTGTTCCAGGCCGATGCTGGAATACAATTCTCCCAGCACCTGTATTTCCAACTCGTCATCGGCAAGGACAGCCAACGCCTGCCTGACTGCAGATGCGGCTTCGTCCCTAAATCCCATGCTCTGCTGGACAATGGCCCAGCCCAACCATGCTTCAACGCTAGCATCTTCGGAATCCACGAAGTCTGCAAAAACCTCTTCTGCTTCAAACCAGTTCTGCCGGGCAATAGCATCAAAGCCCTTCTGGAGGGCGCTGCTGCCATCATCATTCGTGCGCCTGTTCACTGTTGTCTCCTCCTCGGCCGCTATCCGCTGCCTACCCCCATCTCCAGACTGAGCGGGCACAGCAGTTCTTTTCGGACACCGAACCTGTTCGTCCCCACAACCGGGCATCGAAATCGGGCCTATCTAAATTTCCCCGCAGAACATGATTCTCCTTCAAGTGGCGATTAGGAGGCATTGAATTCCTCCGACAATCGCGTCATTGTCCACCTTGGTCTATGGGCCAAGCGGTGCGAAAAGCACGGCTTGACTGCCTTGTTTGCTCAACCTCTCCTAAACAACAGATCCCAAAGGTCTCGCATTCAGAACCGGCTAGCTCATCCAACTCGCCATAATCCGGGAACACTCAGGTACCGCTCGCCAGTGTCTGGGAATAAGACAACAACCCGGCTCGCCTCTCCCAGTCTGCGCGCTACCTCAAGCGCGGCCACGGCCACAGCTCCAGAGGATATTCCCACCAACAACCCTTCGCAGGCCGCAAGTGCCCGAGTCGCGCGATAGGCATCGTCAGAGCTAACCGAGATTACTTCATCGAGGATCGACATCTCCAGCACGCTGGGAACAAAACCCGCTCCAATGCCCTGTATGCCGTGGAGGCCGGGCTCGCCGCCGGATATAACAGCTGACTCCTGCGGCTCAACTCCCACCACGAGTACTGACGGGATTTCACGTTTTAATGCCCGCCCCACACCGGTCACAGTTCCGCCGGTTCCAATTCCGGCAACGAATGCGTCTAGCCGACCTTCGACGTCTGCAAGTATCTCTCGGGCCGTTGTTTCCTCATGAGCCCGGCAGTTTTCGGGATTTTCAAATTGCAGCGGCATAAACCAGTCGGAGTGTTCGGCCGCCAATTCGCGAGCTCTGGCCACAGCGCCCGCCATGCCATGTGAGCCTGGGGTCAGCACAAGCTCCGCCCCGTATGCAGCAAGAAGCTTCTGCCTTTCAATGCTCATAGAATCGGGCATAACAAGGACTATTCTGTAGCCTCTGGCCGCAGCAATCATGGCAAGCCCCACCCCCGTATTACCAGACGTCGGCTCGATTATTGTGCCTCCCGGCGCCAGAACGCCTGCACGCTCCGCAGCATCTACCATGTAAAGTGCAGCCCTGTCTTTCACGCTCCCTCCGGGGTTGGCCGATTCTACCTTAGCAATAATCTCGCCCCGACCGCCCCCGCCAAACCGGCTAAGCCGCACCATGGGCGTGTGGCCGATCAATCCGGTCACATCAGATGCAATACTCAATTGCCTCTTCCTCCTCTTCCGATTCAGGCAGCGGCTCACATGGAGCCCCTCCGTATCCCACGGCCTGCCCAGAACGGCTAATTCTGCGCAATGTCTCAAGCTCTGCCTCCAACCTTTCCACCCTGAGCGCCATGAGGTCGAGAGCGCGTCCTATGGGGTCTGGCAAATCGCCATGATCGAGATCGGCCTCGCGAACCCTCACGCCTGCTCTTGCAACAACACGGCCTGGAACGCCCACTACCGTCGAATCTGGTGGAACATTACGAATAACGACAGCGCCAGCACCGATCTTCGAATTGCTCCCCACTGTTATCGAACCAAGCACTATAGCGCCTGCCGACACAACTACCCCTTCTTCCAAAGTGGGGTGGCGCTTTCCGGTCTCCTTCCCGGTACCTCCCAATGTAACGCCCTGGTAGATGGTGACGTCATCTCCGACCTCAGCAGTCTCTCCGATAACCACCCCCATGCCGTGGTCGATAAAGACACCTCGGCCTATGGTCGCTCCCGGGTGTATCTCGATCCCCGTAAAGAAGCGAACCAGCTGTGAAGTGAGCCTGGCAAGCCCGAATGCCTTGTTCACGTATAGCCAATGGCTCAACTTATGCCATATCAAAGCGTGAATGCCCGGGTACAAAAGCAACACTTCCAACCTGTTTCTGGCCGCCGGATCACGCGCCATAGCAGCATCGATGTATGAACCAATATCCTTCAGCATTTTCATGCAACTCCTCGGCTGTGCCGTAATGTGTTAAACAGCAACGAGTCTGCAGAGGCGACCCTGCCAGGAAAAGGCCTATATAACACAAAAGCCGCCTCTTTACAGAGACGGCTCATCTGTCCGTGGTCCCACTCTGCTCACGGATGGCCGATATCCGACAATGCGCGCTCGGCCAACCGCAGCTCAGGCTCCCCACTTTGGCAGGCAAAGCCTTGCTCGAAATGGGGAACACGCGATAACGGGCGCACCCGTGGCCACCTACTCCCACCCGCTGCCTGCAGACAGTTTCAGCGCCAGGCTCAAGGGCGCACTCAAGAAGCGCTTGCCCGGGAACGCTTGCACCCGGTGACGTTCCCTCTCTCTGGGCAGTCCGCCCCCGACCTCCCTCTCATAGCCGCTTGCATCTTTGCTGTTTGGGATATAGCATATGTCTTCCGACGTCTGCTGTCAAGATAGCCAAAAGCCCAGTATTCCAAATTATTGGCCTAGCACATGATCCCGTCGGGCCCATCTGAACGTTCAGCCTTCCATTCTAATCCCACCATCCCTGCCTCAAGACAACGCCCAAGTAGCTTTGGAAAAATTCTTGCCGATAGGCGGCTTTCTCGGTACTTCAGACAAGTCAAGTAATCGGCACAGCTTGGTCTTGGATTTTGCCTGCACACGTATACTTAGCTCGGGAACAGCCTGTTGACACGCGTTGGACCGTTTTTTGCGAGTGAGCATATCCATAACAAGGTATCCGCTGGTTCGCATCAATGGGATGTGTCTAAGACTTGAACACTTGCGATCGCGATGTGACTTGAAGTTGGCCAAGTCCGTTGACACCCCCTTTCTCCCCCGCCACACACTTCTTGTCCGGGTCTCAAAGGGCAGCCCAGCCTTGCGGCGCTGTTTGCGCGACTGTTGAACTCGATTGCTATCCGGCGCAAGGGCCTCAGCTGCCCCGGGGAACACTCAAACGCTTTTTTGGACATACCTGAGCAATCACAAGCAGCATCATGTCCAGATCAAACGGTCCAGGTTTGAACCGCAGGTAACACATCGCACAGAAACGTATCGAGACCTACTTAGCATTGTCTCCGGATGACAGTCTTTGACGCTGCGACGCTAACATAGCACATGCAGATCAAACCAATGCCTTGCGCGCCAGCCAACAACTGACTTGGGTAGCGCCTATAGGCGTTAGGTAGGCGACATGAAGCGGCTGCAGCCAAGTGGCCTTGGCCACAACCGCTCCACAGTCTACAACCTATTCTCTATGCAACTCGATGACTACTTAGCCACGAGCTCCAGCGGAACAGGTATGAAGGCATCCACCTTAGCCCCATCAAGCACGCGTTTTGCCACTGTCACTGCCATGCTCCCCATTGCGCGAGGCTTCTGGGCTACAGTGGCAACCAACTTGCCGTCTTGCACTGCTTTTATGGCATCGTCCGTAGCGTCAAATCCGACTATCTTGATGGCAGACAGCCTGCCAGCAGCCTCTATGGCCCTGAGCGCGCCCAACGCCATCTCGTCGTTGTGGCAGAACACCCCATCTATGTCCGGCTGGGCCTGGAGAATGTTCTCCATGACTGTCATGCCCTTCGCCCTGTCAAATCCCGCTTCTTGTCTCGCGACAATCTTGATGTTCGGGTATTTCTTCATCACCTCATTGAAGCCTTTCCCCCGGTCGCGCGCAGCAGAAGCGCCAGGTATGCCCTCTATCTCTACTACCTTTCCCTTGTAGCCGATAAGTTTTGCCAAGTATTCGCCGGCCATCTGGCCGCCCTGCACGTTATCGGACGCAATATGGCAGATGACTTCACCGCCATCTGCGCCGCGATCAACGGTGATCACCGGTATCTTCGCTCGATTTGCCGCCTTTATGGCCGAAACTATGGCTGCAGAATCGCAAGGGTTGACCAAAATGATGTTGACCCCTTGCTGAATGAAGTTTTCCACCTGCGATAGCTGTCTGTTGGGGTCATTCTGAGCATCAGCGACAGTAATGCCCAGCCCAGCCTTCTTGGCCTCCTCCAAAGCTCCATCTCTCAGATCCACAAAGAACGGGTTGTTGAGAGTTGAAATCGCAAGACCAATCTTTGGAGCAGCTGCGCTCGCCATTGACGCAAACATGCTCCCTATCATCAGCACACACAGAAAGACCGAAAGTATCCTATTGGATCTCATTCAAAGCGCCTCCCCTTATCATAGTGCCATAGTCTCCTATAAACTCCCAACACATCCACAGTATGCCCGGTATGACCCGTGTATGACCTTTATGCTCACCTCCCAGTCAATCCGGCAATCCGTCCTCGAACAGGCCCTCAACACCCGAGTATAAGATGACATTGGCATAGGGCCTAAACTCAGCAGTCCTGACAACCGTCTTCGCGTACTCCGTCAGTTCCTTCAGCCTAAGATGGGGCACGAACTCGACTCGACCTTCGCCCAAAGCTTCCGTTATAACTCTGATCACGTGCGGATTTTCCCTCAGCGCTTCCTCTGCCACTATCGCTCGTTCAACCTGCAACTCCCGAACAACCTCCTGGAACACTTGATCAAAAGACGGCACACCGCGCACTAATGACAAATCTATCCTCTCAACGCCTTGCGGAATCGGCAGTCCAGCATCGCAGATGACAATTGAGTCTGTATGCCCAAGGCTGGCTATAGCCCTACACAAATCGGGGTTGATTATGCCGGATTTCTTCATTCTCTATCGTCCTCCATCCTTCGTCTATCACCTGGCATTGGCAGTGCTGTGAAAGGCCTTGTCCATGAGCACAGCCGCCAGAATCACAGCGCCTTTGGCCACATCCTGGTAGAACGGAGACACATTGAGCAGATTGAGTCCGTTCGCCAACACTCCAATAATGAAAGCGCCGACAAGCGTCCCTCCTACGCCGCCTTCACCCCCGGACAAGCTCGTGCCCCCAAGGATAACTGCAGCAATGGCATCAAGCTCGTAACCCGTCCCCGCAGTGGGCTGGGCTGAAAGCAGCCTCGCTGATAGAATCACCGATGACAGCCCTGCCAGAAGGCCGCACCATACGTAAACTAACATCTTGGTTCTCTCAACGTTTACTCCCGACAGCCTGCAGGCCTGTTCATTTCCGCCTATAGCGTAAACAAGCCGTCCAAACTTCGTCCGGTTCAACACGAAGCCGACTATCAAATAGACCACTGCCACGATAAGAACTGGCACTGGCACGCCAGCCAAGAAACCGCCGCCTATCACTTCGAAGATTGGAGAATCGACCAGTATTGGCCTGCCCTCCGTGTACACCAACGTAAAACCTCTGGCAAGCGCCAACGTAGCCAAAGTAACAATAAATGGCGGGAGCTTCGCATAAGAAACAAAGAAGCCATTGACCATGCCGATCATGAGCCCCACCCCAAGCGCCACGACAATCGCAATCCAAGGGTTGCCTGTGGATTGCAGAGCGCCTGCTGCAAAACACCCCGCTAAGGCCACATTTCCGCCCACCGAAAGGTCTATCCCTCCCGTAAGTATCACCATGGTCATGCCTGCCGCCAGTGCTCCGTTGATCGCCACCTGCCTCATTATTGTCAAAAAGTTCGAAACAGAGAAGAACCGCGGATTCATGAATGAAAGGGCAGCGATCATGGCCAAAAGTATGAAAGTCATCCCGTAACGTCTGAGAATATCGATAACAGGCCTAGGCGCCAACAACACTACCCCCAGTCGCCAATCTCAATACCGCTTCCTGTGTGCACTCATCGCCCATCAGTTCGCCTACGACTCTGCCCGAATGCAACACCAAAACTCTATCGCTCATTCCAACAACCTCGGGTATCTCAGAGGAAATCAGGAGCACTGCCTTGCCGTTCTTGGCCATGCCTCCTATGAGCCTGTAGATCTCAGCCTTCGCCCCAACATCTATGCCGCGCGTGGGCTCACACATGATCATCACATCAGGGTCAACAGCAAGCCACTTTGCAAGTACTACCTTCTGCTGGTTTCCGCCGGACAAGTTCATGACAGGCTGCTTTGGAGACGGCGTTCTTATGTCCAACTCCTCGATTTTCTCGGTAACAATGCGGTCCTCCATCCAAGAAGAGAGCACACCCCTGCGGGAAATGGCATCCAGAACTGTAATGGTGATATTCTTCGAAACTGAAAGCAGCTGAACAAGGCCTTCTTCTTTTCTGTTTTCAGTCACCAAGCCCACACCGGATCTCACTGCCTTGCTCGGAGATGAGAGACTAGCCGGTCTTCCCCGGAGAAGAACCTCTCCGCCGTACGTCCGCCCTATCCCGAAAAGAGCTCTCGCCAACTGAATCTGACCGGCGCCCATCAAGCCTGCGATTCCCAGGATCTCGCCTTCGTGAACTGTGAAGGATATAGGCTCTCCTGCCGGATCCAAAAGCAAGCCCTTAACTTCCATTGCAGGACCTCCAATGTCCGCCTTGCATCTATCGTACATCGTTGTCAGCTCGCGGCCTACCATCTGTTTGACGACTTCGTTTCGCGTAACTTCCGAAATCGGCGAACTTGAAACGACTCGCCCGTCTCTAAGGACAGTGATCCTGTGAGATATTCGAAAGACTTCTTCGAGTTTGTGGGAGATATAAATAACAGCTATGCCCTTCGAAACCAGGGTTCGGATGACATCGAACAGCCGCTCCACCTCGACGTTAGACAAGGCTGCTGTAGGTTCATCCATCACGAGGATGCGGGTCTTTCCAGACAACGCTTTTGCAATCTCCACTATCTGCTGCTCGGCCATGGTCAGTAACCGGACAGGCGCGAAGACGTCAATGTCCACACCGAGGCCGTTGAGGATCTTCTCAGACTCATAGACCATGGTTTTCTTGTCAACCAAGCTCCTGAGCCCAGGAATAGATGGCATGTTCGATAGCATGATGTTCTCAGCAACAGTCATCTGCGGCACGAGCGTGAACTCTTGGTGAACCACGCTAATGCCGTGTTCTTGAGCCTGGCGCGGAGAACTGATGTCAACTGGCCGGCCTTCGACCAGGATCTTCCCGGAATCCATTTTATATACGCCGGCTAAGATCTTGATGAGAGTGGACTTTCCGGCCCCGTTCTCGCCTACCAGCGCATGCACCTCTTTGGGCCATAGGCTGAAATCGACGCCGTCCAAGGCTTTTACTCCGGGAAAGCTCTTGCATATGCCTTCCATGCTGAGGATAGGATCAACCTCTTTGTCGCCCATGTCCACTACCTCCTCCCCTTTCCGCCAAGAATTCTTCCACCTCGGTGCGGATCGGCATTGAGGTCTGCGCTCCAAGACTAGTAGTGGAGATGGCTGCCGCTGCCTGCGCACGGGCAATAAGCGTGGCAATATCTATGGAACCCCCTAAGCTCTCGTCCAACACGCACGCGAGCGCTCCAACAAATGTATCGCCCGCCCCGGTCGTGTCTATCGCGTCTACCTCGTAAGCTGGAAAGGCGATGCCTTCGCGATCGAGCGGGCCTGCATATGCACATCCTTTGTCCCCAAAAGTCACAACCACATTAGAGCCCGTCACATTCGCCAGCCTTCTGGCAACATCTATAGCAGGATCCCTGCCTTTCACTATCTTGCCGTTTGGCTCCCGCGATAGACCCAACGAACGCAGCAAGGAGAACGCCTCCGTCTCATTTGGAATCAGCCAGTCGGCAAGCGCCAGCATCTCCCCTTTCAACGGCGCCATTGGAGCAGGATTGAGCACCGTCACAGCACCATGCTTTCGTGCTAACCTCAAGGCCTGGAAGACTACCTCAATCGGCGTCTCCAGCTGCACAACAACAACATCTGCCTCCTGAATCAGGCTTTCAGCGGCCGTCACATGTGAAGGTTTTATGGCGAAATTGGCGCCCCGGTTCACGACGATGGTATTAGCTCCATCTCGATCCACGGTTATATAGGCAGAACCGGTCGACTCCATCACGTCTTTGCCTACCTTCGAAGCGTCTACACCGGCCATTTCCAGGCTCTCCACAAGGACCCGCCCCGCTTCGTCAGATCCCACACGTCCAACCATGTATACCCGAGATCCCAGCCTCGCAGCGGCAACCGCCTGGTTTGCTCCCTTTCCCCCTGCTGCAGTAGAATGGCTGACAGCAAAGATCGTCTCGCCACGTTTCGGAAGACTGGTGACCTGCATCATGTAGTCCATATTGCAACTTCCCACAACGACTATGCTCACACCGAAGCACCTCTCCTTTCCACAGTGGAATCCCTGACGACCAACATAGGCTGCAAAAGCTCCTCCATGCGAGACGCCTTGGGATTGCACATCCGCCTGATGACCGTCTCCGCCGCAATCCAACCCATTTCATACTTGGGCTGCGCAACAGTCGACAGACGCGGACGCGTCACCGACGCAATATCAATATCGTCGTATCCCATAACAGCCACATCGGTCGGCACATGGAATCCGCTCTCCTCAAGCGCTGTCATCGCGCCGACCGCCATCAGGTCATTGGCAGCAAAGACGGCAGTGAACTGGCACGGCTTTCTTAGAAGGTCGCGCATCGCCTCATATCCGCTCTTCATGCGGAAATCGCCCTCGACCACCAATCTTTCATCGAAGGAAACTCCTCCTGAAACAAGCGCATCGTGGTATCCCCGAAAACGTTCCTGAGATGTCGCCAGCGACATGGGGCCGGAGATAAAGGCGATACTGGTGTGGCCGAGGCCAATAAGGTGATTTGTGGCCAGTAATGCTCCTGCGATATTGTCGGTCTTCACAATGTCGCATGAATCGCCCAAATCTCTGTCGACTAAGACTACCGCAATTCCATCGTCCGTCAAAGCGCTTACCCTCGACTTCGACGCCACGCTGACTGCGAATATCACGCCGTCCACTTTTCTGGACCGCAACATCCTTACATAGTCAGACTCTTTGCGCGCGTTACCGTCTGTATTACACAGTATTACGCAATATCCATTGTCAGAAGCGTAGTCTTCAACACCCCTTGCAACCGCAGGAAAGAATGGGTTGGTGACATCGGGCAGAACCAGAGCGATGGTGTACGTTTTCCCGCTGGTAAGGCTGCGCGCGTTGACGTTTATGTGATAGTCCAGTGCTTTTGCAGCGGCCAAGACACGGTCCCTCGACTCCCTGCTCACGTAACCGCTGTCATTGAGCGCCCGAGAGGCAGTGGCGACCGATACTCCCGCTTTCTGCGCCACCTCATATATGGTGCTTATTGCAACCCACCACTTTCTCATAACTGGTTGTCTGGCAACCGCTTCTCTCGCCTTATGATGAGAAATCTATATTGCAGATTCTAGGCATCAACACAGACACCGTGTAACAGGTTTCACACTACTAACCGCCCTTGCCTCGACGTTTTTCTGTAGCGTCATGGCAATGTGTATGCGGTTCCACATTTATATTCCATGTACAGTATGCAATTCCTTCCTTGTGTCAATAATTATTTGGAATGGCCGACAAGTTATGCCGAGGGCGCGTTCACGAATACGCGGTTGGCGGGTTCTGCCTGTGCTTTAGCCACAGTGGATACAAAACGGTGGGACAATTCGATTATCACTCTTTCTCTCGGCCAGCGTCTCTTGTAGATCTCGAATGCGGCGGACATAACAAAGAGGCTACCCGCTCCCTGATATCTCCACAGCCATGGCCACCAAGTAAACTTGGGCAGACAAAGACGGACAGGAGGACGCCCACTTGTGGAGAATCCTCTCGTGGACATCATCGTGAGACTATCTTCGCAATCTACCGACTAAGAACAAGGCAGGTATCAATGGCATGTCTACCAAGGACTCACCATATGTAATAGGTGTTGACGGCGGAGGCACCAAGACCCTCGCAGTCGCCGCCACCCTCGCAGGAGAGATTATCGCTGCGGCAAGATCCGGTCCCGCCAACTACCAAAGCGCAGGCAAGGATGTAGCCGCATCCAACATCAGACAGGTCATCTCCGAAATCGCCGAGATAACATCCGCTCCTCGAGGATGCCTCGCTGTCTATTACGCGCTTTCCGGAGCAGATCGTCCCCTCGACTTCGAGATCATAGAGGACATGATAGGCGGGATAACGCCCAGTCCTCCGTGGCCGCACTGGGAGGTGGACAATGATGCCCTTGCACCCCTCGCACTAGGCTCAGAGGATGGCACTGGAGTTGTCGTGATCTGCGGCACAGGAACCAATTGCATCGGGATAAATGCTACCGGCCAAAGAAAACAGGTTGGCGGACTGAGTCCTGCTTTTGGCGATGCCGCAGGCGGGTCTGTCATCGGAATTCGAGCTTACTCCGCCGCCATCAGAGGCGAAGACGGACGGGGACGCCCCACGCTTCTGTCTCAATTGATCCGTAGCCATATTGGCTCATCCGATTTGCTATCAGTAGTCCACCATACCTACGCCGATGGCGAAGGCTTTGCCTTCTCATCCATCGCCCCGCTGGTGTTCGAAGCAGCAGAACGGGGAGACAGCGTAGCCGTGGAGATACTTATCGACAACGGGCGCGAGCTAGGAATATCAGCCCTTGCAGCCCTGAGAGAGCTTTTTTCGCCAGAAGATGATCCAACAGTCGTTCTGGCAGGCAGCATAGCCCAGAACCCAAACCCCATCACCCTCACCGCCGTACGCGAGGCAGTACTTCCCGAATACCCCAACGCACGCATTATGGTCCCTACCGCCGAGCCAGTCCTCGGCGCGGTCTTACTCGCAACACGCCTGGCAGGCAAGGGTTTGGCTGTAGAATCCAGCAGGGAATTCATGAAGAGGCTCGAGCACTCATATTCAACCTTCGATGAAACTCACATTAGTAGGCGCTGGCAGCACTTATACACCGGAGCTCGTGGACGGCCTCATCCGTCGCCGCCAGGACCTCCCCGTGGAAACCCTCAGTCTCATGGATATAGACAAAGAACGTCTCACCACCGTTGGCTCTTTCGTCAAGCGGATGGTAGACGCATCCGGGGAAAGCTTAAACATCGAGATGCATACACAGTCCTGCGATGCAATAGTCGGCGCTGACTTTGTAGTTACCCAAATACGCGTCGGAGGCCAACTCTGGCGAGATCTCGACTGCAAACTCGCGATGGAACACGGGCTCATCGGCCAAGAGACCACCGGGTTCGCGGGATTTGCCAAGGCTATAAGGACCATTCCTCCCATCCTCGAGATCTGCAAAACCATGCGCGAAGCGGCCCCTGACGCTTGGCTGATCAACTTCACCAACCCCTCCGGAATCATTACAGAAGCCATTGCGCGCCACGGGAGAGTACGCGCGATCGGCCTCTGCAATGTTCCCATCAACATGAAGCTCGAGGCAGCTCGAGCTCTGGGAGTCCCAGCGAACGAGATCTCCCTCGATTACATTGGGCTGAACCACTTGAGCTGGATACGAAAGGTGCATTGGCTGGGCAGAGACGTAACCGATCAGGCGCTGGCCATTGCAGCCTCTTCCATGCAGAAAAACATATCCGGCACCCCGGCGACTCCAAAGCTGGCAGAGGCGCTCAGTATGGTGCCATCCCCATACCTGAAATACTTCTACCGCCCGGATGCCTCAATAGCAGAGCAAAAATCTTCTCCAAAAACCCGGGCAGAAGAGGTAATGGAAATAGAGGCAGAGCTGATGAGAATCTACAAAGATCCCGCTGTAGTCTCAAAACCTCCTGCCCTTGCCAAGCGAGGCGGCGCCCACTATTCCACCGTCTCCATAGACATAATGTCGTCTGTATACAACGACTCGGGGAAGGTCGAGATAGTCGACATCCCTCACGCAGGCGCGGTCGACGGCTTTCCGGCGTCATCGGTCATGGAAATTCCAGCCGTAATTGACGCCACAGGCGCCCACCCCATTCACATCGGCAGTATTGAGCCCGAGATACGCGGACTCATGCATCAGGTCAAGGCTTATGAGGAGCTCACCATAGAAGCGGCTGTCACCCATTCATACAACCGAGCTCTCCTAGCCCTGATCAATAATCCATTGGTTCAAGATGCAGGCAAAGCTGAAAGACTCCTGGATGCGCTGGTTGAATCGAAAAGGGCGTCACTGCGGTAAGCAGCCTCCCAGTCTTGATGAGGAGCCAAAGCCTATTCCGCAGAGCTACAAGCTTCAACATCGCGCAGACACGTGTCGAGACTTGCTTAAAACACAGGCTAGTGGATGGCAATTTGGCCATCTCGCAGAATCAGCAGACTCCCTTGCTGCCCTGTCCGAGCTGTGCTAACCTGTTCTCGGGGGGGACTGCGCTTTGATGATTCATGCAACATGGCTCCCGTCGTCTTCACAGGCGCCGGGCAAAGTCTCAACTTCAACAGCTATCTCCGACGCACGCGCTCTCGGAGGAGTCTTCTTTATCTGGGCAGAAGTTCCTCAACGCTACGGGCACAAAGCACGCGGACGCCAGGGAGTTTACAAACAACACCCCTTCCAAGCAACCCGCGCAGAGCTGGCTGAGGCCAAATTGGTTCTTTCGGCAATCGCAACAGGAACGAGCGGCGCCCAAGATAGCGAACGTCTGACATCCGCTCCGCCAGAGTTTCGCCGCGCCCTTCTGCTCCTTCCATCAGTGTGCGGTTATCCCCAGCCATCACCCGACCTGGGCAGCCAGACAGAGTCTCTGGAGGAACCGGATCCCTTCGGCCAAAAAGCTCATGCCACCTTCGAACTATTCCAGGTGAACGGGATCGCCATTGCAGCTCCGGACGCTGTCAAAATCTTCTCCGCGCTGCCTGACAGCGCCAGGATCCTGCCATGCAGCCTTCAGGGGCAACATCCAGTCATGCTGGGAGCAGACGTCCGATATTGGTCGTTGGCTGCTAAGCTCGTCCTGGAGCTCGTGGCAAGGCAACGCTTTCTTCCAGGCATCTGCCAGGCAGCGGGCGCCCGCGCATCAGAGCGCAAACAGTGCTCTTCCTTCAGGGGAGTCTGGCTCCCCGTATTAGACGAACAAACCGACATCCTTCGCATCAATGCACTGGCCCACGCTATGCCGGGCATCTCGAGGGCGGTTTTGCCTCATACCAAGGCCCGCTCTGGAGAGGCAGGAATGACTCTCGCTCAGGCAACGGACTCGATCCTTTGCAAAGAGGATTTGCTTCAAAGCTTCATATGCACAGCAATGGATGAAACTGTTAGAGCCATCCTCGAAAACGAACGGAGCGAGATGATTTCACGTGCCCAGGCCCTGGGCCAGCGTGGCGACGAGGCAGAGAACAGGCTCACCATGGAGCTTTTGGGAGTCGTTTCCCCCACCCACTCGTGGATCGCAAACCTGGCCAGAGAAGACTCGCGCATCAGCGGAGACAAATCCGACGTCCGCTCCCTGTTCAGAGCGGTGAAGGAGTGGGCCGCTCAAGCAGAAACGCCTGGTCCGCAAGGCGGGTTTCGGACATGCTTCAAGCTGGAGACGCCCGAAGACCCAGAAGATCCATGGACCTTGAGATACCTGTTGCAGGCGGTAGACGACCCGTCTGTGCTCGTACCCGCAGAGAAGGTATGGGAGGAAAGCGGAGGCGTCCTTCGGTTCCTAGGAAAAAGATTTGAGAACCCGCAGGAGAGGCTT
>Ga0208198_1002354_pt1 | contig 14313 bp, 16 predicted proteins | sample AD_JPNTR2_MetaG_FD_184446 | JGI IMG/M metagenome (GOLD analysis project Ga0208198, IMG submission 184446) | Active sludge microbial communities of municipal wastewater-treating anaerobic digesters from Japan - AD_JPNTR2_MetaG (SPAdes) (version 2) | ecosystem: Engineered > Bioreactor > Anaerobic... | reverse complement strand
TGCGTGCTTCACCCATTGGATTCTCCAGGTTTCAGCGGCTTGAGCTTCGTTTGCGCCTGTATTCACGGGGGAAATCGTCACCTCAGTATACGCCGCCGCAAGTGTCATCTGGGAAATTCGGGGTGACTGTCCGACGCGAGTGGGACAACCTCGGCCTCCAATGCCGCGAGCAGATCAGCTATGGGCCCACGATCCTTCAGGACCTGAAGATCGAGAATGGTCCCGAGTCGGGCTACCGGAAGTTACAATGGCAGCGTCCAGATGCGTTGCCGGCCACTTTCTGGACGGAGGCAACTTACCAGAGTGACCTGGACGGACGGGTCTTGTCGTTGTCTCTGAACGGGGCCCCTTTCTGCCAATGGGCCTACCAGGGACAGGTTCCAGTGTCGCGCAGCATACCGTCCTCGCGCACAAGACGGACACTGTCGCTGAACTCCATGGGGGAAATCGTTGGATTAAAGGTCGAGGCCCAGCACGGCGAGACATGGACCGCGCTTTCGGATATGCGATACGCGCTGGATTCACGCGGATCTGTCACCGCCTCGACAATCTGGCTCGGGGGGGTGCCGGGCCAGCCGGAATCTGTCATCAGTCAGTTCTCTGACCTCGATGCATATCGCCAGATTATCGCTTCGGCACAGGAACCTGTCGCCTGGGACGACCTTGACGCCCGGCGTCGCGAGTTGCTCACGATCGGCGATTCGGCCGCTGCGGTGCTTGCCACCCGGATGCACCGGGACCAGGCTGGGAACGTGTTCGCGAGGTATCAGGGGCGGTGGTCTGACACGCCATTAGACACAGCACAAGATCGGGGCAGCGTCTACTCCCCCGGCGATCCTATTGCGTTGCCGCCGGATAAGGAGTTTCGCACGGATGCCGATCGGCTGGTACGATTGCTTAACGAGCAGGACCGCCTCAAACTCGCCTCAAATCGCTTGACGACAACCGCCTCTCAGGGACGGGAGAGGCAAAGCTACACGTATGACTTGCTTGGCCAACTATCGGAGTACCCCGGTACATACTGGGATGGCCAGAGATCTCAGCCTGTATTCTGGTCGCTATCTTTCGACAGCCTGGGCCGCCTAGCCCGCATGAAGGCCGTCCATCGTGACCCCGCCGAAGACAAGCCCACCGTCAATGCGGCGTCGGTGGCGGAGATCGAGTTCGCCTACGATACGGACAACCGGCGTATCGTCAAGCGGGTCATGGACCACGGTAGCAACCGAGTTCGTCGCGAGGCTACGCTCTACTGCGAAGACCGACAGACGATTATCATGGAGCAAAGCGGAGATGGGTCCTGGCTGCCGACGCAGCAATACGTGTGGGGGACATCGCCAGCCGAAGCCCTACAGGTGGTCAGTTCGCCGCACAAGGCGGGGACAGGTTCGTCGCCTCAACTGGAGCGATATGCGCTCCATCAGGATCGGGGGATGAACGTTGTCTTCGCCACCAGCCTGGAAGGCGATCGTGTCAAGGCGACGCCGCTGGCTGCCTACCTTGATACGGGAGAGAACAGCTCAGTTGCCCGCATCTCGGGCGTAGAGTCCTCCATGCAGACGGCGAAGCCTGAAGCTAGCCACGATGGGCGCGTCGACAATGGCCAAGCAGCACGATTCTCGGCCCAGGCGGGTTGGAACTGGATCGAAATTCAGCTCTCAGAGGCCCGACGGGTATCCGGGCTGACGATCTGGACAGATGCGTTCCCGAATGATTTTGAGATCTACGCGCTGGATGCCGGCCAAAGCCTTCCTTCCGACGATGAAGGGATGAAGACGTGGACCCGGCGGGCGAAGCAGGAAGGACGACTTGTTGGTGCAGTGGTCAATGGGATGTTTCTCAGCCCATCTGGCTTGCGGCGCAAGCTTTCGCTGATGGAGGTTCCGTACGACATCGTGCTGAACGGGGCGCGAACAGAACGGCTGGTAGTTCTTTGGCAAAACGGGGCACAAGAGGATCGCCAAGTCTCGGTGACTGAGTTCACAGTAAAGGCCTTGCCGGAGAGCGTTGCATCGCTCGGCCAGAACGGCGCATGGCTGGACCGGGAGACCGGCTTGTACTACCAGCACCACCGCTACCGTCTGCCGTCCATGAATGGCAAATTCATCAGCCCCGACCCGCTCGGCTTCCTTGGCGGTCCAGATCTGTACGCCTACGCGAACAACAACCCCCTTCACTGGCATGACCCCGACGGCCGCTTCGCTCACATTCTGTGGGGCGCGGGGATCGGCGCTGCCTTCGGGGGCGGGTCCTACCTCGTCGAGTGTTGGATCACCGGCGAAGAGATCAGTTGGGGCAAGTTGGCGATACGAACGGCATCGGGTGCGATCACCGGCGCGGTAGCTGCTGCGGTTGGCGGCGCTGTATTTGTCGACCCCGCAAAAGCAGGATCGCTGCTATCTGCCGTGTGGGGTGGTGCGTGGCAAGGCGCGGTGACTGGCGGAGCCAGTGGATTTGCAGGTGGTTTCACCACAGGATTCGCTGAAGCCGCCCTGCTTGATGGTCAATCTGTGGGAGACTCACTGCTTACAGGGCTACGGGACGGGGGATACAGTGCTGCATATGGGGCTTTGATGGGTGGGGCTTTGGGCGGCGGAGCCGCTGGAGCTAGATTCGCCATGACGCACACGAAGGTCAATGGCAATTGGGTTAGGCAACATGATGAGATGATAGATCTCACCAAGCTGGATGCGCGTGGAAGAACGAATTCACAACGAATGCAAAAGGGCCTCGCGCCATTGGGACCAGATAGTAAGCCCATAAACCTACACCATAAGAATCAGAAGCCAGGTGGTGCAATCGAGGAACTTATGGAAACCCTCCACCAGAAGAACTATGGCCAGCTTCACAAGAATACGGGCGCTCTGCCATCTCAGATTGATCGTCCGCAGTTCAAACAGTGGAAGACAGACTATTGGAGACTTCGTGCAGAGCGAATGTCTGGGAGATAATAGCTATGAGTCACGACGATCTGGAAATCGCATTCGGCGTGATCCGCTCGTGTCCTGACGCAGATTTTGAGGGACCGAAAGCTGAGTCGTTGATCGCCAAGGCGGAAGACTCGCTAGGTTGCAGGTTTCCGCCAACGTATAGAAGATTCTTGCTCGAGTTCGGCTGTGGTGACTGTTATGGCCTGGAAATCTATGGCGTCATCAATGACGCCTTTGCCGATGCCGGGATTCCTGATGCCGTATGGGCTACGTTAAGAGAGCGACGGGATTCCGGTCTGCCAACTGGCTGCATTGTGATTGGCTCCACAGAGTCGGGCAGCCTATGGGTGATCGATACGTCCCAGACACGGCCGAACGACGAGGCACCCGTTGTTGAATGGGTGCCCGGGGGTAGCAACGATCTGACAAATCAGGTTTCAGCTGACGATTTCGGGCATTGGCTGCTCCGGGAGCTTCAGAGCCACAGATAGAGCTGGTTGCCCACCAGATGGAGCAAACGTGAAGAAGACAATTTACAGCCCTGTCCCCCTGACATGGCGCGACCTGCCCGACGCGTTGTCGCGGTGGATCGAGTCGCTGCGATCTGGCCGCTTCTGGATCATGCTGCTGGACAACGTCAAGGCCTCCGAGCGGGTGCGGGATGTCGTGATGAAGGCTGTCGTCTGGCTGGAGATGAAGGATTTTCCCAACGAAGCGCAGAGGCTGGATGACGCCGTGCAGAGCATGCGCGAAGCGGTATTCGCGTGCAGGCAGGCCATGGCGGCCCATGGACCGTCGAAGGCGCAGGACGTGCCCGAGGTCCGGGGGCTTCGCGATGCGTGGGTGGCGGCTGTGGAGAATCTCCGGACCGTTGTCGAGCAGGTGATGGCCGACGTGCCCTACGAGGTCTGGGAGGGTATCGATGGATAAGCTGGCCGACATGGTTGAGTCGGCCTTGAAGCGGTACGGTTCGAAGAACATCCGCACGATGCTCGACTCGGAAGACTGGCGCGACATCCAGGCCCGTTACAACGAGGCTCGCACCGAGCTGCTTGTGCAAGGCCAGGCCGAACTGCTCCATCGCGTCGAGGCTGGGCACGACAAGCTCCAGGACAAGCTGGCCGAGTTGGCCTGCCAGGACGATCCGCCCAACCTGAAGGACGTCTACCTCTTCTGGGACCTTCCATTCTGCGCGACGCTTCGGGCCATGGCCTCAATCCGCCAGCAGCTCCAGGCAAACAGCCGGGTGCAGGCCAGCAAGGACCTGCCCAAGCCCAAGGCATCGGCCGAACCAGTCAAGCGAAGCTGGACCCAGGCCGATCTGGATGAGGCCATCCGCGAGTACAAGGCCAACCGGTCAGCATCGTTTCAGCAGTTCGTTTCGCTGCTCGACAATCCGAAGACGCCCGCCAGCAAGAAAAAGAGCATTCGCCTACAGGCGGCCGCGATGTTCGGGCGGAACGTGATCGCCAAGGCGCTGGGGGTCAAGGCTGCCAAGATGGTCAGCCAGTCTGGGCCATGGGTCGCCATGGCGCAGGTGCTGGGTCTGCCTCGCCGGGCTGGAAAGGCCCAGCAGGCAGACCGGCCCACCCGAATTGGTCAGGATATTGCCGTCGAGCAAGCATCCATGGCTGCATCCGACACGGATGAACATGCCGCCGCCGATGCCGCGATCCTTCGCGCCGAACGGGAAGAGACCCTTCGCCGAATTCGCAAGCTGGCGGAATCGGACCTGCCTGGGGCCAAAGCCAACGCCAAGGCTCTTTTTGACGACTACCAGGCCGGCGAGATGACGGACGACCAGGTCCGCCAGACCATCGAGGCGCTGCAGAGCTCAGTGTAGTCGCATCCCCACCGGTCCCCACCCGCAGGTGGGGATACCCACCTTTGATCCCCTGCTATGCCTGTTTTGCAGGCGGTTGACGTCTGCGCTCGCCTGGGGATGTCCCTTTCCGCCTTCCTCTGTCCAGACGCGGCGGTCGCGTCGTAAGCGTCCGGTGAACCGCATCTGGTAGTCAGCCCGCACCCTGCCCACAATGCGGCCATGCGATGAGGAGCAAGAGCATGGCTCGAGGAGCAAGTCGAGATCGGAAGCGGGAAGCCACCTGGCGAAGGACCGTTCGCGAGCAGCAGCGGAGCGGGGTGTCCGTCCGGGAGTTCTGCCGCGCCAACCAGGTCAAGGAATCCGCCTTCTACTTCTGGCGTCGCGAATTGCAGGCCCGACAGGCAGAGCAAGAGCAACGTCGTCACCGGCAGGCTCCGCAACCACGGCCCAAGAGTTCCCCAGCAGCCCCGGCGTTCGTGCCGGTGAAGCTGGCCCACGATGCCGCCGTGCCACCCGCCGCGAGGATCGAGATCGAATTGTCCGGCGGTCGGCGGGTTCACGTCCTGGCTCCCGTGGATCGGCAGATGCTCGCTGAAGTGCTGGCCGTCCTGGAGGCTCGGCCATGCTGAAGCTGCCCAGCCTGGGCGAGATCGACCGGGGCATGGGGACGAAGATCTACCTGTGCACGTCTCCGGCGGACATGCGCAAGGGGTTCGACTCGCTGGCGGCGCTGGTCAAGGACTTCCTCGGGCACGATCCGCTGTCCGGCCATCTGTTCCTGTTCATCGGGCGCAGCAAGGACCGGCTGAAGATCCTGTACTGGGATGCGGACGGATTTGCCCTGTGGTACAAGCGGCTGGAGGAAGGGACCTTTCGCCTGCCGCGCGTCCGATCCGAAGACACTGCCGTGGAACTCAAGGCCAGCGAACTGGCCATGATGCTCGAAGGGATCGACCTGCGCAGCATCAAGCGGACCAAGCGGCTGACCCTCAGAGCGAAACAGGCCTGATTTATTGAGTAATTCGCGTTTTTTCGCAACCTGCCGTGCGGGTTGCGTGTCTAATGGAACGTGACCACGGATGGGACGAACACACCTGCCGCGCAAGCCTTCCCCGGCGATCTGGCCGCCTGCCACGCCCTGATCCAGGTTCAACGCGAGCAACTCGACAAGGCCGAACGCCGCATCAGTCAGATGGAGCATCAACTTCAGCAGTTGCTTCGTCGCTTGTACGGGCGTTCGTCGGAGAAGATCGATCCCAAACAGATGGCCCTCTTCGCCGAGATGCTCGGGCAGTTGCAGGCCGATAGTCCCTCGCCCGCACCGCAGCCCACGCCGGTCGAGCCGCCACCGCAGCGACAGGGCCACGGTCGGCGAAGGCTCGGGCGAGACCTGCCCCGCGAGCGCCGGATTCACGATCTGCCCGAAGCCGAGAAGCCCTGCCCGTGTTGTCACCAGGTGCGCGAGGTCATCGGGCAAGAGGTCAGCGAGCAGATCGACTTCGAGCCCGCCAAGGTCAAGGTCATCGAGCACGTCCGGCTCAAGTACGCGTGCAAAGCCTGCGAAGCCAAGGCTGCCGAAGGTGGGCCGCAGATCACAGTGGCCGAGAAGCCATTGTCGCCCATCGAGAAGGGGCTGGCCGCGCCGGGGCTGCTGGCCTACATCATCGTCAGCCGCTTCTGCGACCATCTGCCGTATCACCGCCTCGAACGCATCCTGGAGCGGCACGACATCCGCATCGCCCGCTCCACGCAGTGCGACTGGGCGGCCCAGTCGGCCCTGGCCTTGAAGCCGCTCTATGACCTCATGCTCCAGGAAGTGCGGGCCAGCCGGGTGATCCACACCGACGACACGCCGGTGGACGTGCTGGATAAGCTGCTGGAGCAGACCCGCACCGGGCGGTTCTGGGTGTACCTGGGTGATGACGGCCACCCTTATGTCGTGTTCGACTACACGCCCAGCCGATCCCGCGACGGCCCCATGACCTTCCTGAAGGACTGGGGCAAAGATGAGCGGCGATTCCTTCAGGCGGATGCCTTCGGAGGCTATGACGGCATCTACGCAGGCCAGGCGGGTGGCCTGGTGGTCGAGGTCGCCTGCTGGGCACATGCGCGGCGATACTTCTATGAGGCCCGCAAGACCGACCCGAAGCGCAGCGCCGAAGCCCTGGCCTTCATCCGGCTGCTCTACGACGTGGAGACGCAGGCGCGGGAGCAGTTCCACAAGCAGCCTAAGGACGGCACGGCTCGCCCGCTGTCGGCCATTCGGCTGGAACTGCGGCAACAGTTCGCGGTGCCCCGGCTGGAGCAGTTCAAGGCGTGGCTGGAAGCGCAGCAGGTGGTCAACGGCGGCTCCGTCCTGCCCAAGAGCCCGATGGGCCAGGCCATTACCTATGCACTGAACCAGTGGGAGACCCTGAAGGTCTACACCACCGACGGTGAGTTGGACATCGATAACAACGCCGCCGAGAACGCCCTGCGCCGCATCGCCGTAGGTCGGAAGAATTGGCTGTTCTGCGGCTCCGACAACGGCGGGACCACCGCCGCGATCTTGTTCAGCCTGGTGGCCAGTTGCCAGCGTCACCGCGTCGATCCCTTCGCCTATCTGCGGGATGTCCTCGCCCGCATCGCCGCCCATCCCGTGAACCGCTTGGCCGAGTTGCTGCCGGGCACGTGGAAGGCATAGCTCGCCGCTCGCCCCCTCACTCCGGCAGGTCCATCATTGCACCTGAACTTCTGTACCCGGAGGCAAGTCCGATACTTGCCTCCAGAGCTTTGCGTGTCCGTGAAGATGCGTGAAGCGGTCCACAACAGCCGTGTTCTCGGCAGTCACCGCCCCCCCGAGGATCAGTGGCCGGGTCCAATGCAGGTGCTGTTCCCAGTTTACCTGTGGAAGGAAGCCCCGGCCCACGGAAAGCGCGCCATTGGAGTAGAAGTCGATCCATGAAAGGCCATGCTCCACGGCTGCCTCAAGTAAATCGAGAACGCCAAGTTCCAGGTCATAGCAGGCCCCGTTCTCATGATCGCACAGGAGCACGGTAGTCCGAGCGGGCGTGAAGAGCAACTGGTTCCCAAAGACATCCTCACCAAAGGTAAACACACCGTCGTTAGCCACGCCCCAAGCACTGCTCCACTCCTCATTCCATCGCCGAATGCCACACGCGGGATGGTTGGGCGAGAAGAATCTCCAGAGTCCCTCCTCGATGCTCTTGCCCCCGATGTGACGAGGGACACCTTCGATCATGGGTAAGCCCCGTGAAAGGGCGTCTCGTAGGTCAGTAGTCTGGCTGGTGCTGAGCTTATCCATAAATCAGCCTCCTCCTGGCATGATTATAAACTCTGTCCCATAGGGTGTCTGGTTGAGCATGGGAGTCGTGAGGCTGTGCCCCGTCTGATGCGGTGCTTCTGGCCACCATATCCCGTTTACGCTCCCGTCATCTAAGCCATTGAGTTGCAGGAACTGCCGGTGGTGCGCAATGTGCCCCGGCGGACGCGGGCCAGCCACAGCGGTCAGTTCGTCCACGAAGGTCGTGCTGCGAGGCGCAGGACGGACACGGAACAGCCGTGCACCTGCGTCAGGAAGTGGCAGCTCACTGGGCCAGGTAATCGTCCGCCCGGAACCGCTGGTCCACTCCACATTCCCAGCACCGTGCTTGCCAGCCAGGTAGTCATACCACTCTCGCCCAGTCGCCATAGTCTGCCTGGGCGTGCAGGTGGGGTTCGCCGGACGGATACTTTAGGCTTACCTCGATATTTGAGCTGGGTGTAGTGTTCAGACTGGAATAGGAGTGTCCGAACGCTACTGGGTGTGGCCTGATATGAGCATGCATCCTGTCCGTTCGTGAGCACGCGATGGTAAAGGTATTGCATGATGCCGGTATCGCCGTGAAACTGCCATGGGTTTTGCAGGAACTCCTGGACCGTTTCAGCGATAGCTACATGTATGGCTCGTCTGAGTGGATCGATGCTCCATTCGCCGTTCATTGTGTGCTCCGTGTACCTTCACCTCGGGCACCCTTGATGCAGCCTTCTACCCGAAGGTGCCTGGTCGTACTTCACGAGGTTATCGGGCTTGATCATCCGAACGTCTCGGCATGAGGGGTAGTGGTACACCTGACTTGTCCTGCTGCCGACAAATGGGCCGGTATACGCCTTTTCTGCCGCCAGTGCTGATCCCGTTGGCAAGCCCTTCCCATTGCCAAAGATCGCGTTCAGCATGGCGGCCAGACGGATTCCCGCCTTTGAGAGCTGCACGTCCACGATGGGCAGGGCCTGGTCGAAGTATTTCCGCCCGAGCTGCCCGTCCTTGGGCACCGCATAGGCATTCGACAGAGCCAGGCGATAGGACTCAGTCGCCCAGGCCGATGGATCGAGCGGTGTTGCCCATTTCTGCCGCTGCTCCCTGGTGATCCGGGCCTGCAGTTCGTCAGCGTATGCCCGTCATGGCTTTTTCGCCCGCCGGATCAGCAGGCTATCCCAGACCTTGTGCAAATCGGTGTTCTGGTTGAAGAAGAACACCTTTACGTCATTGCCGCCCTTATCGTGGGCATGCGAGACGTGCAGGGGCTGGTGAACGTCGGCCACGAAATGGGTCAGGAAACGCAATGCTTCGGCCTTGGCGGCACGATCTGCCTTGGGCTCGCGTAGGACATGGGCATACTTCAGAATCGCCGCCACAACGCACTTGTCGCCCTGGCAATCGCGAGATAGGGTGAATGCCTTGCTACCAAGTTCCACGTTGGCGTAGTGCAGCCGGTCGGCCCAGCGATACTTGGGATTAGATTTGATCTCGTCGGCCCAGGTGGACACGTCGGCAAGGGTTTGGCCGCCGAGCAGGGCACGGACGCCAGCTTGGGCCTGCGGCGTGAGGTTGGCCGTGGCGATGGTGGCGGTGATCTTGTGGCCGTCAGGGCCCCATGCGACGGCTGTGCAAGGGGTGACAATTAGCACGAACAACGCGCGGGTGAGTTTCGAGACCACGATTCCAAATCCTCTTAGGTAACCATCTTACGAACGTCAGAAATGATGGACTGAGCGACGCGGTCGGTCAACCTGGCCCCGACAGGCCTAATTCCTAATTCACCGCGCCAAGGTTCCGTTTTTTCCTTGAAGTTGGGCTGGGATCTGGTATTCTTTAAAGGAGGACCTGATCTGGCGCGATGCAGCTTGCTCTTTCGGCTGTCGTCGCAATTTCACAGCGAAGTTCGGCTCGTCGAGTCTGCATGAGAATGGCATTGGAGTCCTCCTATGTCTAGGGAGTGGTATCTGCGGGAGCACGGGGTTGTGATAGGGCCGCTGCAATCACAGGATCTAAAGCAGGCTGCAAGTGCTGGTCGAATTACCCCGCGGACTGAAGTTTCCTTAGATCGTCAAAAGTGGCATAAGGCATCGGCGATAAAGGGTTTACGCTTTAAGCTCCGAGTCGAACTGTCGCCTGATGTTGAAAGCGCGCCCTCTGTCGGTGCATCTGCAGCTGCTTCCGGAAAAGCTTTAGGAGAAGCAAAGGGGCCTGATGGCGGATTGGATCTTCCACAATACCTGGCCCAGCCATCTGAACAGATTAAGACGAGCGGCCTTAGCCAACCGACTTTTTCGGTTCATGGGGAAAAGCCCTCGTCGCAGCAGTTGACTCGTCCTCCTGCAAGCAGCCAACCAAATTTTTTGAAAAAGCTGGCACAACATGATCATCCAGCAGTGAAAGCGTTGCTGAAACATAATCGTGCGGTCATGGGCGCTGGATGCGCTCTCGCCCTCATCTCCTGCTTCTTCCCATTTGCCTCGGTCCCGTTCCTTGGTCGCGTGAGCTACATGGACTACGAAGCTGGTTATGGAATAGTGGTGCTGGCTTCAGGGATTGCTGGTCTGGTGTCAGTGGTCCTGACCAAGCCCAAGTACTTGCTTGCAGCAGCCGGACTTCTGGTGATCGTTTGTACGTATGACATACTGATCTTCACGACGCGGAAGCAGCAGTTGCTTCACGAATTGCAAAGTGGCGGGAGAAGGGATGCAAACAACCCATTTACACAATTTGGGGTCGCGATGGCAAGCTCATTAGCCCGATCCATTTCGCTGGAATGGGCTCCCTTCCTGATAGTTCTCGGCGGACTCGCGGCAGTAGTAGGCGGACTTGCGTGCTTAGCTAAAGATGAGCATCCTCAGGGGGTGTAACTGCATGGCAGCAGGCATGAGGGATCGGATTGTAGTTCTTGGCCGCCCCAGTTCTGGCAAGAGCGTCTACCTTTCTGTGCTGTACCAGCAGCTTTGGGATAGCCCTGGCGACTTTACCATGAGGGCTGCGGATGGGATAACTCACGCTGCTTTGCTGCGTGATTTCTCATCTCTGCTGGAGGGAAGGTGGCTGGCGGCAACACAAGCTCTTCGCCAGATGGAACTGGAACTGATTTATCGCAACAAGCGTATACCGTTCACAATGCTGGACTACCCTGGTGAGCTGTACCGCCGAATGTTTTTTGAGAAGCGAGTTGACAGCCCCGAAATGGAGGTCCTTTACGAACACCTGAGCCGTGCACTAGGGGTCATTCTCCTGATCGATCCGAGGGATGTGGTTGATGGGGGGGAGGCCCAGCTGGACACAGAATACGCCGCCATCCAGGTCGTTGAGCACTTTGCCTCGCAATTCAACAGTGACAGCCTTCCGTTGGTCCTTGTACTCACGAAACGCGACGAGAACCAGGATTTGATTCAGCGGAGCGGGGGTCTCGCTGGCTTTGTGCGTAAATACATGCCACGGCTATGGAAATTGCTTAATGGAGTGCCAATCGTTCATCTTTCCGCAGTCAGAACTGTGCCTACTGACGACAAAAACAGCCGAGTACCATGGCTGCCAAGTTCCGATGAGCAAGTGGTGATTCCGATTCGGATGATCCTCAACAGGCTGGAAGCCAATAGCGCACCACGCCCGAGCCAACTTGAACGGAAATGGCACACGCTTCGAATGCGCTACTGGCAACCAGTATTAAGCGTCCTTGTAGGGGTATTTCTCTTCCTTTTCTTCTTCGTTGTCGGCGTTTGGGTGGCCTCTTGATGATACATTGTGACAAGCACGTCTTCGCTCATCGCGGGCATTATCGCACTCTGCTGAGTTCTGACTCGCTGCAGGTCAGTGAGATCGAGCAGCTTGAGCAATACCATTTTGGTCAGACGAACGACCCAACTTACCTCGAATCACTGCGTCAGGAACCTGGCTTGATGCTGCACCGCCTCAAGAGCAGCCGTTTCGCGCTGACGCGGGTGGTCAAAGGACCACTGGATGCTGGCGGGCGGAGTACGCTGGCATTCGTGTCATTAGTCTTTCCAGAGTCGGCCTGGCTTACTAGCATCGCCAGCAATCTCATTTCAATCGTTCAATTGCCTGGAACAGTCTGGGACGGTCGCACGCCAGTAGTTGATGTTCAGGAGCCGCAACCGCTACCCTTGGGAGAAGGCTACAGCGTTCGATTGGCGGATGATTTGGTGGCGCAGTATCAAGCTGCCTCTGCATGGGGAGCCTCGTTGCTGTGCTTTTCAGACACCATTAGCTTGCGAATAATCGCCCATGTTGCCGCGACAGCAGCAACAGAAGACCTGCAACGCTTCTCGTTTGCATATCGTGCCTTGTCGGACGCCGTGCCTGTAGGAATTAATGTGCTGGATCGTCGCTACACGCCTAGCGGAACGGCAAGCGCGACGAAATGGTTTGAGCATGATAATAAGATCTCATCCAAGACATCATTAGTATACACTCAGGCACGAACCCCGAGGCCGTTCGGAGACCCGATTGAGGACGTTTCGGTGGACCAGAGCTATAAGGAACCAGTCCCCATGGATAAACAGAATAAACAGCCTGGAGAGGGGCTTCTCAAGGTGGTTGCGGTAATGTCCTTGTTGACCTTATTTGCTGTTGCACTTCTGTGGATGCAAGCGCCCCGAGCAACACCAGGTAGCAGCTGGGCTGTAGCAACATCTGATGGTGGGTTAATCGATAGGGCTAAACAGATACAGGACTCGCTGAATGATGTGCTGAAGAATGCCTCCGATACCGAGAGGCAACTCAAGGAAATTCTGGAGAAGCAGGCCGCGCTGGAGCAGCAAGTTAGCGCAATTAGCGGAAAGCAGGCTGAATTCGAGAAGTTGCTCTCAGACACTTCCGAGAAGCTCCAGAAAAGCGTTGCAGACGCACAGGCAAATTTGGAAAAGAAGGTTGACGCGCTAAAACCGGCGCAAAAGGAGGAAACCGGCGCATCCGAAACACCTTCTCAGGATAAGAAATAGTTCGACCTGCAATCTGTTGTAAAATGGTGCTGAAGTGATTCGTTGGACTTGCGAGAAGTGTGGGTTCTCTGGGCTATATAATGCCCAACCAGGTCAGCAGATAAGATGCCGTGGCTGCCAGAACACTGCGGTCGCAACTGCGGAGGGATTAGGTTCTCGACGACGCATGACGATTGCCCAAAGCGGTGACAGGTGTGCGGGCCGCATCGCCAGTCTCGGCGTCCGCCCCGTCCACGGACTTGTCCTTGCCATAACCATGACCATCGTTGCTGGCGCCTATTTGTACAGCAGGAGCACATGGTGGTTGCCCGAAGGAGTTTTAACAGACCTGAGGGACCCCGAGGTAAGCAGTGCAGTCGGCATGATTGTGTCCACCATCCAGAAGACCCTTCCCAGTGGACGCATTTTGGACATTCCCATCGCGACTGGCAGTTGTTTTCTGATTAGCCCGGATGGAGTGGCTCTCACTAATCGACACGTTGTTCAGGAGCTGAAGGAGTTTCAAGCTTCACCCCTCAAGGCCAGGCTTGAATTGGAACAGACCATTAGGCTGGAGGTCAAGTTCTACGTCTTTATTCGGGAGGATCAGTACGAGGCCGAGGTGCTCCATACTGGCGGCAGCTACGATGAGGATTATGCCATCCTGAAGCTGCCCGTGCGTAACCCCGCGCGATACTTTCGCTTGTGTGATTCTATAGCGTTGGACCGCGGCGACACCGTGTTTGCACTTGGGTATCCTGGAATCGCTCGGAAGCCACTCTCAATTCAGGAGGGCGCCGAGGAGGTTACGCGGCAAATGATTGCAGCGACGGTCGGTTCACGGTTAAGGCAGCAGTTTAAATTGCGAGACTTTGAGTATGTACAGACGAAGGGAGCTATTACTCGAATAGTTCAGGAAGGTTCGAGAACATGGATTGAACATGATGCGGCGATACACCACGGAAGCAGTGGAGGACCTCTGCTGACATCTGATTGCCGCGTTGTTGGCATTAACACGAGAGGGCAAGGACCAGTTGTTGGGGATGAAGAAGGCAACCGCGATATTGCTCCGATCTTGCAATATGCTCTTGGCCTTGGACATGTGAAGAGAGAGATTGTGCCTCACGCTCCAGCGGCAGTATGGCGTTAGGCCCGTGGCGAGGAGACTTATGTCTGTAAACTTTAAACCGACATTTCCCATTTGACCTTGCCCGGCTACGCCGCCGGGCTGTGTTCCGCCATTGTACAGCGCTCCCCCCGTTGCGCCTGCCCCGTTTTCGAGGTATTTTCGGTCTTCCGGGCCGACGAAGGACG
>Ga0208198_1002351_pt1 | contig 14316 bp, 10 predicted proteins | sample AD_JPNTR2_MetaG_FD_184446 | JGI IMG/M metagenome (GOLD analysis project Ga0208198, IMG submission 184446) | Active sludge microbial communities of municipal wastewater-treating anaerobic digesters from Japan - AD_JPNTR2_MetaG (SPAdes) (version 2) | ecosystem: Engineered > Bioreactor > Anaerobic... | reverse complement strand
ACTTGGCATGGGATCCTTCGGGCTGCGCCCTCAGGATGACAAAAGGATAGTTTTAAGGTTTTGAGTTGTGGCTTTGAGTTTTGACTTTTGAGTTTTGACTTATTATTTTTTAGACTTTGAATTTGGAATTTAATTAAAAAAACGGCCCCTTCAACCCGGAGGCAATTTAATCTCGCAAAAAAGATGCGAGCTCAAGAATTTTTTAAGGCCTACTCACCGACAGGCGAGTATGATAACCCAGTCGGAACCAGGTTACCCTTAAAAAAATTCCCTATAGGCTTTAATTGGGTTAAAATAACGCCAATTGCCCCCAGGTTGAAAAGGCCGTTTTGGCCAACTATTTTTAGAGAACCACTACTATATTTATATTATAGCACAATTAAATTTAAAAGTCAATAGTTTGACGGATATTTTTAAAAATGGTTGAATATCCACAGACTAAAGGATTAAAATTGATTATAGCGCCGAATTATTTCAATGTCAAGAGATAAAATGGGAATAAGTCGAAACTCAAAATTAGAGGAAAATGAAGTTAAAACTTCCTGAACAATTCCTATAAAATTGTTCAGGAGAGCGAAGCGAAGAATCTCTTACTTGTTTGGCACGAGATCCTTCACTTCGTTCAGGATGACCAAAGGTTAGTTTTTAGGGTTTTTAGTTGTAGCTTTGAGTTTTGACTTTTGAGTTTTGAGTTTTTTATCGTCATTCTGAGCGTCAGCGAAGAATCCCTCGATTAGCTGGCATGGGATCCTTCACTTCGTTCAGGATGACAAGAAAGAGAGTTGGCTTGGGATCCTTCGGGCTCCGCCCTCAGGATGACAGAAAGAGAGATGTGCGCTCAGGATGACAAAAGGATAGTTTTAGGGTTTTGAGTTGTGACTTTGAGTTTTGACTTTTGAGTTTTGAGTTTTTTATCGTCATTCTGAGCGTCAGCGAAGAATCCCTCGATTAGCTGGCATGGGATCCTTCACTTCGTTCAGGATGACGGGAAAAAGAGTTAGCATGAGATCCTTCGGGCTACGCCCTTAGGATGACAGAAAGGAGAGAGTCATTCTGAGCGTTAGCGAAGAATCCCTCACTTACTGGGCATGGGATCCTTCGGGCTTCGCCCTCAGGATGACAAGTAGTGGAGAGTCATTCTGAGCGTTAGCGAAGAATCCCTCGATTAGCTGGCATGAGATCCTTCGGGCTGCGCCCTCAGGATGACTAAAGGTTAGTTTTAAGGTTTTGAGTTGTAGCTTTGAGCTTTGACTTTTGAGTTTTGAGTTATTATTTTTTGATTTTTGATTTTTGATTTTCTATAATATTATTGTTGCTATGTCCAAAAACATTTTTAAAACCGATCCAATGCTTGATAATGCCCTTCGACCGAAGCGGTGGGAAGATTTTGTGGGCCAAGAAAAAGTAAAGACCAACTTAAGAATTATGCTGGAAGCGGCTAAAAAGAGAGAGGAGGTAATGGATCATCTTCTTTTTTATGGTGGGGCTGGGTTGGGGAAAACCACTTTAGCTTATTTGATTGCTCAAGAAATCCACGCTAATTTGAAAATCACTTCTGGACCAGCTATCGAAAAAGCAGCGGATTTAGCCTCTCTTTTGGCGAATTTAGAAGAAGGGGATATTTTATTTATTGATGAGATTCATCGTTTAAATAAAATGATTGAAGAAGTTTTATATTCGGCAATGGAATCGCGGATGCTTAATTTAGTTTTAGGCAAACGTTCGTCCACTCGGACAGTTCAATTAGATTTGCCGCCTTTTACTTTAATTGGCGCCACCACTCGCATGGGATTGCTTTCCAGTCCTCTGCGATCCCGTTTCGGCGCCATTTTTAAATTAGATTTTTATGAATTGGAAGACATCAAAAAAATTCTGAAGAATAATGCAAAAGTTTTGGGTATTAAAATTTCTGATGAAGCGACAGAAATTTTAGCCAAAGCGAGTCGAGCCACCCCACGAGTTGCGAACCGATTATTAAAGCGCAGTCGCGATTTGGCAACAATTGAAGGCAAAGATGAAATTGATGCAGCAATCAGTAGAAAAATTTTAGAACTGTTTGATATTGATGAATGGGGATTAGAGGCGACTGATCGTAAGATTTTGGAAGTGATTATTGATCGATTTAATGGCGGGCCAGTGGGGATTAAAGCTTTGGCAGCTGCCACCAACGAAGAAGAGGATACGATTGAGGAAATTTATGAGCCTTATTTGATGCGGTTGGGACTTTTGGAACGAACGACCCGCGGCCGAATGGTAAGTGATGCCGGATATAAACATTTAAATCTTTATCATTTGGGAAAGAAGGGAGAACAAAAAAGATTGATAGAATAAAAATTCAAATCTCAAATATATAGTTTGACTTTTAAAATTTGAAATTAAAAGATATGTTTAAATCAACTCATTTCTCTCTTTTGCTTATTGCGTTTATAGTGTTGATGCTGCCACCTTTTCATGCTTTAGCCGCCGGGCCGGTAATTATTAATGAAATAATGTATGATTTGAAAGGAACGGATAGTGGACATGAATGGGTAGAAATTAAAAATATTTCTGATCAGCCAGTGGATTTAAAAAATTGGCGATTTTTTGATGGGAGCAATCATTTGTTAAATGAACCGCCTCAAAATGGCGGGCAGGGGAGTTTAGTCATTCCGCCGGGCGGTTATGCGATTTTAGCTGATAAAGCAGATATATTTTTAGCTGACCATCCCGGGTTTAACGGTATTGTTATAGACACAGTGATGAGTTTGGGCAATGAAGGAGAAACCTTGCGATTGATTGATCAAAATGGCAATGTAGTTGAAGAGGTGGGCTATCAGAAAGGCATGGGAGGCAATGGCAATGGTTATTCTTTGGAGCGAACGAGCGATTTTTCAATACAATTTTGCGAATCGAAAAATTTAGGAGGTTCACCGGGCCAACCAAACAATTTTGATTGCAATAAACCCACTATTACGCCAACGCCTTCAACCACCAAAACCAAAACACCAACTCCAACTCCACTAAATATTTCTCCTTCTTTTTCTCCGCCTCTCGCCTTGATAGAAGGCGAAACAGAGGATGATGATGATGATTCTTCTGGAGCTGCCTCTAATGATTCTTTGCCAATAATGAAGGTGAATGTGATTATTAATGAATTCTTACCTAATCCAGTAGGCACAGATGCCGAAAACGAATGGATCGAATTATATAATAATAGTGATATTGATGTGGCATTAAAAGATTGGTGGTTGGAAGATGCGAGTGGTCAAAAATATGTTTTTAAAGATGAAGAAATAGCTCGTCACGGTTATTTAATCTTGCCATATTCTAAAACCAAAATTACCTTGAATAACAATGGAGAAACTTTAAGTTTATATTCACCACAGGGGGAATTAGCCTTTAAAATCTCTTATTCGGGAAAGGCGAAAGAAGGAATGTCGTTTGCGCGAGCCGGACAAAATGATTGGCGTTGGACTTCAATAATTACGCCGAATGCGCCGAATCAATTTGCGAGTAGTGATTCAACAAAAAAGACTCAGGTAGCAGTACAAACAATGGATGAATCCGCTGCAGGGAAAAATGCGGAGATGGAAAATAACGCTACGTCAGTGGCTGATGTTGATTCTTCCTTGGGGAAGCAAATAGCAACGAGTTCAGCGTTAAATATGTCAGATAAAATAATTATTATTGCTATTGGTTTGGGATTAATATTAAGCGTAGCGGCAGCAATTTTTATTAAAAAAGCTTTGCCGCCGATTAATTCTTAATAAAATTAAATTTATTTTAAATCAGCCAAAGTTTTTCCGGTGTGGCACTGGGCTTTTAAAGGCACAGAGAGAAATTCGTTTTGTTCCATCAAAGGTAGAATATTTTTTTTCGTCCATTCAACTTTATTTTCTTTGACTTCAAAAACTAATTCATCATGAATTTGCAAAATAAGGCGAATGTCAGCTTCAGCATTTTCTTTTTGAAGAAAGTTGTTAATTCTTATCATGGCTGTTTTAATGATGTCAGCTGCTAATCCTTGAATAGGAAAATTTATTGCTGCGCGCTCAGCCAAACTGCGATATTTCTGGTTACCGGAAACTAAATCCCAGACCCAGCGAATTCGACCGGTAAGAGTTCTCACACAGCCGGTTTGGCGCGCTTCGGCTAAAGTTTTTTCCTGCCATTCTTTGATATTAGCAAAATCGTGGTAATATTCTTCGATAAATTTTTTGGCCTGTTCTTTGGGAATTTGGGCAGTTTCACTAAAAGATTTAGCGCCCATGCCGTAGAGAACGCCGAAGTTCAAAGTTTTGGCTTGGCGCCGCATAGCGGGCGTTACCTTATCAATAGAGGTATTATTTATTTCCGCGGCAGTGAGCGTATGGATGTCTTCGTCATTCAGAAAAGCCTCTTTCATCTTTGGATCATCAGAGAGGGTAGCAGCGATCCGCAATTCAATTTGTGAATAATCAAATCCTACAAATTGATAACCTTTTTCGGCAATGAATCCTTCCCGAATTTTTTTGGCCAGATCTCCTTCCATCGGAATATTTTGAAGATTGGGATTTTCGGATGAAAGGCGACCGGTGGCTGTGCCGGTTTGATTATAAGTGGTATGAATGCGACAATTTTCATCCATCAGATGTGGTAACGGTTCTAAATACGTACTTTTGAGCTTCATTAATTCCCGGTATTGAAGAATTTTACCAATAACAGGATGAAGATCTTTAATTTTGGTAAGTTCATTTTCTCTGGTTGATAAAAGACCAGTGGCTGTTTTGGAAAGATGTTTATTACTAAGATTGAGTTTTTGAAAAAGCACTTCAGAAAGTTGTTTTGGCGAATTTACATTAAATCTTGTTCCGCTAAGTTCAAAAATTTCTTTTTCTAATTTTTGCAATTCGTGATCGAGCTCTTGACTTAACTGATGGAAATGATCAGGATCGATTTTAATTCCAATATGCTCCATTTTAGCTAAAACGTTAATCAGCGGCATTTCTATTTCATGAAAAACATTTTTCAAAGAAAGTTCTTCTATTTTTTTCACTTGTTCATTTTTAATTTTTTTAATAATTGTCAAAACATTTTCATTAGGCAGAGGGGTTTTAAAAATTATTTGCCAAATTCTTTGCAGAGAATACTCTTTCAATTCCGAGTTAATCAGCCATTGCGCAATTTTTATATCATGAGTTAAATTGAGGTTGTAATTATTAAGCTGTTTGGCGACATTTTTTAAATCATAGCCAATAAGAGAAAAATTCTGAATTTGAGAAGAGGAATTTTGATTTTTGGGTAAGGAGAAAAATTGGTCGTTAACACATAGCTCAATGTTGTCGCTAAGATTAATAAAAGCCTCGGCTTGTAGGGAAAGATTATTTAATTTTTCGATTGGTTGCCACTGAAGAGAAGGTCGAAGTGCGGCATTGTCTAAAGTATTGGTCAATTGATTTTCTGGTGAGAGCTGATTTAAAAGACTTTCAAATCGCCATTCTTTAAATAGAGGAATGAGAGATTCTTTATTGAGGCCGTTGAATTTGAGATCGGTAAGAGTCACGTCTAATGGCGCGTCGCAATTGAGTGTTGTTAAATACTTGCTAAAAAAAGCCTGTTCTTTTTGATCCAATAAGCAGTTCAGCGTTTTGGGTTTAATGAATTTTGCTTCGGGTGAGGCCTGAAAATTTTCGCTTTCGATTTTTTGATAAAGATTTTCCAAGCTGCCGAAATGTTTAATGAGTTCAATGGCAGTTTTTTCTCCAATGCCTTTGACGCCTAAAATATTATCTGACGGATCGCCTTTTAAGGCTTTGAAATCAATCAATTGTTTAGGACTAAGACCATAACGTTCAACGATTTCTTTTTCGTTATAGATGATGGTATCCTGAATGCCTTTTTTCATTGTATAAACAACTACTCTGTCATCATCAACCAGTTGGAGTGTATCAAGATCGCCGGTAAGAATAATAATTTTTAGATCCTTTTCGTTAGAGAATTTTTTGACAAGAGTGCCGATAAGATCGTCTGCTTCATAACCCGGAATTTCGAAATGCTTAATGTGAGCAGCGTCAAAAAATTGTCGCACTTTATCAAATTGGGGGATGAGATTTTCATCTGTTTTTGGCCGGGTTGCTTTATATTCTTTGTATTCTTTATGTCTAAAGGTTGGTTCGGCTAAATCAAAACAAGCTGCTAAATAATCCGGTTTAAACTCGCGGATAATTTTCAAAAGAATGCGGATGGTGCCATAAACCGCGCCAATAGGTTCTCCTTTTGGAGTGGTTAAATTGGGCAAAGCATGAAAGCAGCGATGAATTAAAGCGTGAGAATCAATAAGAATTAAAGTCATAAAAGTAAAATCCAAAATTCCAAATCCAAAATCCAAAACAATAATAATGCAAAAGTCAAAATTGAGGAAGCTGAGGAAAATTTTCAATGAAAATTTTCCTAACTCCAATCATTTTGAGGTTTGAATTTTTAGTTTTGAATTAATTATTATTTCTCTCTTATCTTTATCAACGACTTTAAAGGTAATCCACAGAGTATCTTTGGGGAGTAGCTTTTTAATGCGTTCCGGCCACTCAATAAAAACGAGATTTTTCGGATCTTGAATAATTTTTTTAAAATCAAGAGCAAGAATTTCCTCCGGTTTTTCTAGGCGGTAACAATCAATATGGTAAAAATTTTTAAAATGGGGATTTTTTTGTAATGGGAAAGATTTAATGATTAAAAATGTGGGACTTAAAATTTTTCCCTTAATTTTGAGAGCTTTGCCAACACCTTGAATAAAGGTGGTTTTGCCCGCGCCCAGATTGCCTTGTAAGGCAAAAATATGCGGTGGATTAGTGCGTTGGTTCAGCAGCGTTTTTACAAGAATTTGAGCAATTTTTTGAGTTTGGGCTGGCGAATGAGAAATAATTTTTAGAGAAGATTGCATTAAAGAAATTATACAATAAAAAGTCAAAAATCAAAAATCAAAAAGATAATAAGTCAAAACTCAAAAGTCAAAACTCAAAGCCACAACTCAAAACCTTAAAACTATTCTTTTGTCATCCTGAATGAAGTGAAGGATCCCATACCAAGTAATCGAGGGATTCTTCGCTAACGCTCAGAATGACTTCCTCACCCTCTTGTCATCCTGAGGGCGGAGCCCGAAGGATCCCAAGCCAACTCTCTTTCTTGTCATCCTGAACGAAGTGAAGGATCCCATGCCAGCTAGCCGAGGGATTCTTCGCTGGCGCTCAGAATGACGATTAAAAAATCAAAAATCAAAGCTCAAAACTCAAAGCCACAACTCAAAACCTTAAAACTATTCTTTTGTCATCCTGAACGAAGTGAAGGATCCCCCAATAGAATGCCTAATGACAAATTTCTAATGATTAATCAAGCTTCAATGACTAATAATAAATAGGGCAGCGAAAATAGGGCAGCGAGGATTTTTCTTCGAAAAATCCTCGCTGCCTTTAGGCATTGGACATTTGGGCATTCAGGAAATATTATTCATTAAAAATATGATGTTTTTTTATTATCACCCTTTTTATCCGCTTTTATTTTTTAATTTTTGATTTGCTTTTTTCTTTCTTTTGTCTTAAATTAAAGATGATGAGCCAAATTTTTGAAATTGAGGGAGGTAAAGAATTAAAAGGTGAGATTACGGTGGGAGGCACCAAAAATGGTGCGTTAGCGATTTTGCCAGCGTGTCTTTTAACAGACGAGCCTTGTGTGATTAAAAACATTCCGCTGCTTACTGATGTATTAGTGATGATTGATATTTTAAAAAATTTAGGGGCGGAAATCGAATGGTTAGATGAAAGAACAATTCGTATTCAAGCAAAAAATGTTTTCAGCGATGCTGATACAAAATTAGTGAGAAAAATTAGAGCTTCGTTTTTAGTGGCCGGACCAGTTTTGGCTCGGACTGGCGAGTTAAAGATTGCCAAGCCCGGCGGTTGCCATATTGGCGCACGCAATTTAGATACACATTTTGAAGGGTTTGCTGATTTAGGCGTTGAATCAGTTTTGGAAAGAGAAGAGTCAGAAAAATATTATCTTAAAGCTCCGAAGCAGTTTCAACCCGCTGTTGTTTGCCTGAACGAATTCAGTGTAACAGCCACAGAAAATTTAATGATGCTTTTGGCCAGTATTGAAGGAAGAAGCGAAATTCATCTGGCAGCCGCGGAACCTCATGTTCAAGAATTGGGTGAATTTCTAAAGGCTATGGGCGCGGAGATTGAAGGGTGGGGAACACATACTATTGTTATCAAGGGAAAGAAAAAATTAAAAGGCGCGGAGCATATTATTTGGCCTGATTATATCGAAGCCGGAACTTTTTTCAGTCTGGCAGCAACAACAAAGAGTAATCTTCAAATTAATAATGTTCCCGTTTCTTATTTAGAAATGGTCTTCCGTAATTTGAAAAAAATGGGAGTCTTGTATAAAATAGAAGGCAGCAAAGTTAAGATTGAAGGCAGAAGCAGTTCTCTGAAAGCGACTAAAATTCAAACTCTGCCTTACCCAGGATTTCCTACAGACTTGCAGGCTCCTTTTGCCGTATTGGCTACTCAGGCCGCAGGTGATAGTTTAATCTTTGATACTCTTTTTGAAGGAAGATTCAAATATGTTGACGAATTAAATCAGATGGGAGCAAAAATTTTTCTTTGTGATCCGCATCGTATTCTTATTTCTGGTCCAACGCCACTTTATGGAACAAAAATTAAAAGTTTTGATCTGCGTTCCGGTGCTACATTAATTATTGCCGCTTTAGCTGCTAAGGGCAAAAGTCAAATTTTAGGGATTGAAGAAGTAGATCGGGGTTATGAAAAAATTGAGGAGCGATTACAGCAAGTAGGAGCGAATATTAAACGAGTCGAAGCAGAAGTATAAAAATATGTTTATTAAAAAAATAGGAATTGATTTAGGAACTACCAATACATTAGTTTTTGTGCCCAAAAAAGGAGTGGTTATTTTTGAGCCTACCATTGTGGCGTATGATTTGAATGATAATAAAATTTTGGCCGTCGGCAAAGAAGCAAAAGAAATGCTGGGTCGGACACCAGATGATATCGGCGCCTATCGACCATTGAAAGATGGTGTAATTGCTGATTACAAAACAACCAAAGTAATGTTGAAATATTTTATTTCTAAAGCTTTGGGCAGTTTCAATTTTTTCAAACCAACATTAATTATTTCCGGTCCGGCTGGCATCACCTCAACAGAGCGCAGAGCGGTTATTAACGCTGCTTTAGAAGCTGGCGCCCGAGAAGTTTATTTAGTTCGCGAACCGATTTTGGCAGCGTTGGGTGCAGGGATTCCGATTAACTCTGCTTCGGGTCATATGATTGTTAATATTGGTGGTGGTACAAGTGAGATTGCAGCAATTTCTTTGGGCGGGATTGTTTCCTGGGCCTCCTTAAGAATTGCGGGTAATAAATTTGACGAAGCGATTGTTAATTACATTCGGAAAAAATACAATTTAGCGATCGGGGACCAGACAGCGGAAAAAATAAAAATTGAAGCAGGAGCAGCTTTACCTCAAAAGAATAAAATTGAAACAGAAGCAAAAGGGCGCGATTTAACAACGGGATTACCCCGAGCAGTAGTTGTCAATTCTAATGAAATTGCCGAAGCGCTAACGCCTCATCTTGAAGAAATTGCCGAAAGCATTCGCTCCGTCTTTTTAAATACGCCACCAGAATTAGCAGCCGATATTATTGAAAAAGGAATTGTGATTGCAGGTGGTAGTGCTTTATTACGCGATTTAGATCTATACATTTCCAAAGTAACAGGAGTAAATACTTTTTTAGCAGAAGATGCCTTATACTGCGTAGCGAAAGGAACAGGAATCGTATTGGAGCATTTAGATATCTATAAAAGAGCCCTGATGAGTAAGCGATAAAATGAAAATCGACCAGTATTTTAAAAGAATTATTGAAAATGACGTCATTGAAGGAGCGTGGCTCTTTTTGAGTATTGATGAAGAAACGCTTTTCAACGAAGCTTTAGATTTGGCAAATCAAATTACTGCGGCGCCTTATATTTATATTGTCTCTGATATTGAAGTATTAACGGATTCAATAAAAAATAATTATCAGGTTTTTAATCCAGCTATTAAAAGCATTTTTGAAATTCAGAGACTGCTTTTTTTGGCGAGCGACGAGAAGAAAGTGGTGATTATTAAATTAATGGAGGATCTTTCTGAAGAAGCTCAGAATTCTTTATTAAAGATTACAGAGGAACCACCGTCTAATGCCGTTTTCTTTTTTCTTAGCAAAGACGAAAATCGAGTGCTGCCAACATTGCTTTCGCGTTTCCGCATTATCAAAATTCCAGAGAAAAATTCTTTTTATCAAAAACGCGTCAGTCCGGAAATAAAAGGAATTTTAAATTCCTCTCAGCCGCTCGGCGTTTATTTGGAAAATTTTTTAGAAGAAGATCCAGTGATTTTCTTAGAAAATTTAGCGATTTTGGCGAGAGACGGAGTCTTGAATACTTTAAACATTAAAGAACTAAAAATTACAGACACATCAGGAAGGGCCAGTGTTGAGGATTTAAAAGCTATTCTGCGCGCACTCGAAGGAGTTAAATATCACAATTTAAATCCTCGTCTTCAAATTGAGAATGTCCTTTTATCCTTAAAAAATAGAGTGAGAATTTATAAGTGAGGATAAATTAATTTTAAGGAGAGGGGTTTGAGATTTAGGATTAATTTTTATATAATAAAAGAAAGTTTAATCAGTCGGAATTAATTATTTCAAAATGCCTATTAATCAATTAATCGAAAAATTAAAAAAAGAAGGTGAATCTGTTATTGAAGGATTTCGGAGTGAAATTTTAGGTGTTCGTTCTAATCGACCCCAGCCGGCTCTTGTTGAGAATATTAAAGTAGAATGTCCTGTTTATGGTTCGATTCTGCCACTTAAACAATTGGCAACCATTCAAGTAAGTTTGCCCAATAGTTTAATTGTTCAGGTATGGGATAAAGTAAATGTTTCGGCTTGTGAGAAAGCTATTCAAGCAGCTAATTTGGGGGTTTCTACAATAGTAGAAGGATCGCAAATTCGAGTTATTCTTCCGCCTTTATCTCAGGAAAGACGAGATCAGATTTTCCAATTAATTAAGAAAAAATCAGAGGATACAAAAATTCGTTTACGTCTTTTAAGAGAAGATGTTTTGAAAGAAATAAAAGAGTTATTTGAACAAAAGAAAATTTCCGAAGATGATAAATATCGCAGCAAGGAGCAGATTGATAAATTAATGGACGATTTTAATCATAAAATAGAGGAAATCGTTGAGTCTAAAAGAAAGGAGATTTACGAATAAAAGAAATTAATTTTTCATAAAAAGAACCATTCTTTTTATATGAGTGCTATTATTTTTATACTTTGTTTAGCTTTTTTAATTATTGTTCATGAATTTGGGCATTTTTTAGCAGCCAAAAAAAGCGGAATGAAAGTTGAAGAATTTGGAGTTGGGTTACCTCCTCGCATTTGGGGAACAAAAAAAGGAGAGACAATTTATTCGATTAATGCTTTGCCTTTTGGAGGTTTTGTAAAAATTTATGGAGAAGACGGTTCTTATGCAAATGAAGAAAATAGTTTTTCGGCAAAAAAACCAGCTGTTCGATTAAAAGTTCTATTAGCAGGCATTGTAATGAATTTGATAGTTGGCATTATTCTTTTGGGTGTTGGTTTTAATATTGGCATTCCTGCCATTGCGACTGAAGATAATATTACTTATTTACAAGATATCAAATTATCTATTTTGGAAGTTCAAAAAGATTCCCCAGCAGCTGCAGCTGGGATTAAGATGGGTGATCGAATTTTAGAGGTAAGCTATGGTGATGAAAAAATATCTTTGCCTACAGTTGAGGAACTGCAATCGTTTACGAAAAAATGGGGCGGTGAAGAAATTGATTTAAAAATTGAGCGAGGGAAAGAAATTTTTGAAATTCAAGCAACGCCTCGTAAAAACCCGGAAGACAATCAAGGGGCTTTAGGTATTGCCATTGCCGAAACGGGAATGCTTAAATATCCCTTTTTTCAAAGTATTTGGGAGGCCATCAAAGGAGGATTTAGTATTTTTATTAATGTTTTTATAGGGCTTTTTCTCTTTTTGAAAAATTTAATTATTAATGGTCAAATGATGGGCGAGGTTGCTGGGCCAGTAGGGATAGTGGCGTTAGGGGGGCAAACGGTCAAAATGGGCATAGGTTATTTAATTCAGTTTTTAGCCACTTTATCAATTTATTTGGCTGCCTTTAATCTCATTCCTTTCCCGGCACTTGATGGTAGCCGTGCACTTTTTGTTTTAATCGAAAAAATTAAAGGGAAGGCTGTGCCCGCAAAAGTGGAAAATTTAATTCATTCTTTGGGATTTGTTATTTTGATTGGTCTGGTTATTGTCGTTACTTTCCACGATATTTTAAACTTATTTTGAAGTTAAAAATTGAAAAAAGAAAAAAAAAGAATTACAATATTAAGGACTATGTTAGAATCAAAAGCATTTGTTTCAATTAATCGCGGAACTGTTGAAGATGAAACAGTTTTGAATGCACAACTTCTGATTAAAGGAGGATTTGTTGAGAAAGTAATGCCTGGTATTTATGTTTATTTGCCTTTGGGTTGGCGGGTTTATAAAAAAATAGAAACAATAATTCGAACGGAAATGTTTAAGATAGGAGGCGAGGAAGTTTTTCTTTCGGCGCTATTGCCAAAAGAATTATGGATAAAGAGCGGACGATGGGAAGCTTTTGGTGATATTCTGATGAAAGTTAATGATCGTGATGGCAGAGAATATGTTTTAGGCCCTACGCATGAAGAATTAATAGCAGAATTAGCTAAAAAATACATTTTGACATATAGAGATTTACCAAAGGCCATTTTTCAAATTCAAGAGAAATTTCGAGATGAACAAGAAGTAAAATCAGGATTATTAAAAACTAAAGAATTTATAATGAAAGATTTATATAGTTTTCATGCCACCCGACAAGACTTGGATTTTTTCTATGAGGAAATGAAAAAATCTTATATTAATATTTTTAATCAATGTGGCTTAAAATCTTATATTGTTGAAGCAGCCGGTGGTAATTTTACTGATGAGAATGTTCATGAATTTATGTTAAAAACAGAAGCAGGAGAAGAGACGACGGTTTTTTGTGAATTATGCGACTTTGCTCAAAATAAAGAGTTAAAGCAAGTAAAAGAAAACGACAGATGTCCTTATTGTGGTGGTTTGCTCAAAGAGGAAAAAACAATTGAGGTGGGTAATATTTTTAAATTAGGAACAAAATTTAGTGAAGATGCTGGAGCTTTTTTTGTTGATCGTGATGGAGAGAAAAAGTCGATTTTTATGGGTTGTTATGGAATTGGATTGAGCCGATTAATGGGAACAATTGCAGAGATTTATCATGATGAAAAAGGATTGAAATGGCCGACGTCAATAGCTCCGTATCCGGTTTATTTAATCAAAATGAATGATACTGATCCGCGCGTGGATGTTCAAATTAAAAAATATGCTGACCGTCTATATAATCAATTAATTAACAAAGGCATAGAAGTTCTTTATGATGATCGATCAGAGGTGGGGAGTGGAGAAAAAATAATTGATGCGGATTTAAGCGGTATTCCTTATCAGGTTGTAGTCAATGCAAAAACATTACAAAAAGATATGGTGGAAATAAAAAGTCGAAATACAGGAAAAACAGAATTTTTAAAAAGATCGGCAGTCGCAAGTTATTTTAAAAAAATGATCCAATAAATATGTTTAAAAAATTATTAGCTAAATTATCACCAGGTTTGGGTATTGATTTAGGAACGGCTAATTCCTTAGTGTATTTGGAAAATCAAGGGATTGTCATAAACGAGCCGTCGGTCGTAGCCTATAATCAAAAAACGAATGAGATTTTAGCTATTGGACGTGAAGCGCAAGCGATGATTGGACGTACGCCACCTCATATAGTGGCTGTTCAACCATTAACGAATGGAGTTATTTCTGATTTTGAACTCACCGAAGAAATGCTCCGCTATTTTTATCGTAAATTTCAGAAGTCAAAATTAGGAATTTTGCCTTATCGGCCCCGAGTGGCAATTGGCATTCCTTGTGGCATTACAGAAGTAGAAAAAAAGGCAGTAGAAGATGCAGCACTAAATGCTGGTGCGGGGGAGGTTTATCTCGTCGAGCAGGCTTTAGCGGCTGCTATTGGAAGCCATATTCCAATTTTCGAACCATCAGGCAATATTTTAGTCGATATTGGCGGAGGGACAACGGATATCGTTGTTATTTCCCTTGGCGGTATTGTTCGTTATAAAAACTTAAAAATTGCTGGTCAAAAATTTAATGAAGACATTATAAGATATG
>Ga0208198_1002349_pt1 | contig 14320 bp, 7 predicted proteins | sample AD_JPNTR2_MetaG_FD_184446 | JGI IMG/M metagenome (GOLD analysis project Ga0208198, IMG submission 184446) | Active sludge microbial communities of municipal wastewater-treating anaerobic digesters from Japan - AD_JPNTR2_MetaG (SPAdes) (version 2) | ecosystem: Engineered > Bioreactor > Anaerobic >... | reverse complement strand
CCAGCGCCGAGAAGGGTCCGCCCGGGTCGGGGTACCTTTCCTCGGGGTCGCCCGTCGAAGGGTTCACACCCTTGATCGGGGGCAGGTCCATGGGGCTCGGGAGGTAATCCACCACCGCATCGAGAAGGGAATGGACCCCCTTGTTCTTGAAGGCCGAACCGCAGAGCACGGGGAAAAGGGCCAAGTCAATGGTTCCCTTCCTGAGGGCCCTCCGGAGGACGTCTTCGGGAACTCGCTTGCCCTCCAGGAAGAGGGTCATCACATCCTCGTCGATCTCCGCCACGGCTTCTACGAGGGCTTCCCTTCCCAGGGCGGCGTCTTCGGCCAGCTCGGCCGGTATATCCACGACCCTGGGGTCAACGCCGAGCTCCTCCACGTAGATGACGGCCTTCTCCCTGACCAGGTCAACGACGCCGGTGAAACCATCCTCGGAGCCTATGGGTATCTGCACGGGAACGGCGTTGGCGCCGAGGCGCTCCTTCATCTGGGCCACGACCTGGTGGAAATCCGCCCCGACCCTGTCCATCTTGTTGACGAAGGCGATCCTGGGCACCCTGTACCGGTCGGCCTGTCTCCATACTGTCTCGGACTGGGGCTCCACACCACCGACGGCGCAGAAGACCGCCACAGCCCCGTCGAGGACCCTCATGGACCTTTCTACCTCGACAGTAAAATCTACGTGGCCGGGCGTATCAATAATATTGACGCTAAAACCCTTCCAATGGCAGGTCGTGGCCGCGGAGGTTATCGTGATCCCCCGTTCCCTCTCCTGCTCCATCCAGTCCATGGTGGCCGCGCCCTCATGGACCTCACCGAGCTTGTGTTTCCTGCCCGTGAAGAACAGGATCCTCTCCGTTGTCGTGGTTTTGCCGGCGTCAATGTGCGCCGCGATGCCGATATTCCTGATTGACCCGAGATCGATCGAGCTCATTCGCTTTTCTCCGTGCCCGTTCCCGCAGCGGGTCACTCTTGCCCGACCCGGTTTCCGCGGGACCTTAAGCTGACTACCAGCGGTAGTGGGCGAAGGCCCTGTTGGCCTCGGCCATCCTGTGGGTGTCTTCCCGCTTCTTGACGGAACTGCCCTCACCGCGGCAAGCATCGCTCAGCTCCCTGGCCAGCCTTTCAACCATGGGGATGCCCTTCCGCCCCCTGGCGTACTGGAGGATCCACCGGGTGGCGAGGGCCTGGGCTCTCCGGGGCTGCACTTCCACAGGTACCTGGTAGGTGGCCCCGCCCACCCTCCTGGGCCGGACCTCGACCAAGGGACGGACATTCTCCATGGCCTTGTTGAACACTTCGAGGGGCTCCATGCTCAGCCTTTTCGAGGCGAGGTCAAGGGCTCCATACATGATCTTCTCGGCGATGCTTCTCTTGCCATCGACCATGATAGCCGCGATGAACTTTGCTATATCCAGTTCCCCGAACCTGGGGTCGGGCTCAACCTCGCGAATCCTGACGTGTCCCTTTCTTGGCATATCCCAGACACTCTCCCTGCCGTTGGCTTTCGGCCCTACTTGGGCCGTCTCGCGCCGTACTTGGAGCGGCTCTTTCGCCTTCCGTCGACGCCGCCGCAGTCAAGGGTACCCCTCACTATATGGTAACGGACGCCGGGAAGGTCCTTGACCCTGCCGCCCCTCACCAGCACTACCGAGTGTTCCTGGAGGTTGTGCCCCACCCCGGGTATGTAGGAAGTGACCTCAAAGCCGTTGGTCAGGCGGACCCTTGCGACCTTTCTGAGGGCGGAGTTAGGCTTCTTGGGCGTGACGGTGTAGACCCTGGTGCAGACTCCTCTCCTGGCAGGGTTCCCCTGCAGGGCAGGTGCCTTGGAACGCCCTTTCTTTTCCTGGCGCCCCTTCCGTATCAGTTGGTTAATGGTCGGCAAAAAACCCCCTCCTTCTCATTTACTGCTCCCTGGCTCACCCGTCCCGGTGACCTCAGGGACCCTTTCGTATCGCGATCCCCGCCGCGGCCGCACCGCGGCCGATGGCGCAAGCTCTGCCCAGGATGACCATGCTTTCGGCCCATTCGACCTTGATACCGGCCTCTTCAGCCATCTTCTCCAAGTCTTTCACCATGGAGGAACTGGCGTCGGCGGCGAGGAAAAGCTTCTTCAACGTCCCTGACTGGAGCGCTCTCCTGACTGACCTGGCCCCTACCAGCCTGTTGGACACAGCAAGCTCGTTCAAGGGCACAGAAAAACCCTCCCTTGAAAAGGACACCGGGAAATAATATCAGCGGCACCGGTCACTGTCAAGAAAGATCTTCTCCCCTTTCTTCCGGGCTAGAGGAAAACCTCCCCCGGGGCAGCCGACTCGGACGTCGTCACCGCTTCACGGACGATTATATCCTTGCAATCCTCAAAGGATGTCCCGGCGGGGATGAGATGTCCGATGATAACGTTCTCCTTGAGGCCCTTCAGCTTGTCCACGTCGCCCCTCACAGCGGCTCCGGCAAGGACCTGGGCCGTCTGCTGGAAGGAAGCCGCGCTGAGGAAGCTTTCCGTGGCAAGGGCCGCCTTGGTGATACCGTGGATCACGGGCTTCCAGGTGGGCTCCTCCCTGAGCCTTCGGACGAAGGTCACCCGCTGCAGGGTGCGCTTTGTCTCCGACTGGGTGAAAATCGGCCTCAGGACCATCTCGTCGGGGTCGGCCGCCAACAGGGTCTCCAGGACCTGGCTGTTCACCTCGCTGCCGGCGTCGGCAACGACCTCGCCCTTCCTGTCCTTAACAGGCTCAAGGAGCACCTTCCCGTAGGCAATGTCGGAGAGCACCTTCCGCAGGATGGCATCCCGGGATAGTATCTCGCCGTCGATCTCGACGGCCGTCAGTTCTCCCTCCACGAGGCCACGCACGACGCTGCCATCGATAAGCTGCGGTATGTCGGTGACGGCGTTGCCGTCGGAATCGATGGCTTGTACGAGGGGTCTCGCCCAATACTGGTCAATGAGCATTTTCTGGATCGAGTCGGAGACGGTAACCGTTTCCGGGGTCCGCCAGACCTTCACGGACACGACGTTGTTCTCCCTGATGACCGAGGCGGCCGTGTCATCGATGACCCTGTCGGCGGAAAGAAGCGTCTTGCCGTCGGCGACGATATCCTCGGCGAGGTAGGTCTTGTCCTTCATCTCCTCTAGGACGGCCACGTCCCTCACCAGGATCTTGGGCGGGAAGTCCCGGGTCAGCAGCGCCAGGCTGGGGCCCGAGAGGGTGCTTCCCGGCTCGATGGCCTCGCCGTCGGGCAGTTCGACCCGTTCGGTCAACACCAGCCCCGTCATGTTCCTCCTGAAGGAGGACTCGCCCACGATCACGCGGAGGACATCGCCTTCATCATCGAGGGTCAACTCCGATACGCCCGAACCGGGGCGGAGGATCTGCCGGATCGAGGTCTCATCGAGCACCTTGCCCTTGACGTTCAGGGCCGGTTCTATATCGCCCTGACCCGCGACGTCGACAAGTTTTTTGCCGTCCATAATCCTCACGGCTTCCTGTAGGAAGCGCTCGTTGCCGGCTTTTATCTGCTCCACTTCCTTTTCGATGTCACTTAACCACGCCAGTTCCATGGAGACGAAGGAGCTGTCGCCCTCCTCGATAACCCTCACCCTGTTCACGGGCGCAACCTTCCTGAGGATGACCTCGATGTGCTTGTTGCTGACGGAGACGCCCTGGGAGAGGTAGACCGACTGGATATTGTCCACCAGGTAGTTCTGAACAGCCTCCAGGCCTTCGATCTCGAGCAGCTGCTGCGGGTCGACGTGACCGTCGGTCAGGGCCTGACCCTTCGCGACGGGCTGTCCCTCCTCGACAAGGAGAGGCTGCGACGCCGGGATGTTGTAGGAAGACCGGGACTCCACGCCGTCCACCTCGGAGGATATGAAGACCTTTCTCTTCCCCTCCATCTCCCGGATCTCCGAAATAAACCCGTCCCGGTCGGAGAGGAAAGCCACCTTTTTGGGCCTCCGCACCTCGAAGAGCTGTTCTATCCTGGGAAGACCCTGGGTGATGTCCTCGCCGGTGATGCGGACACCGCCGGTATGGAAGGTCCGCATCGTCAGCTGGGTCCCGGGTTCCCCTATGGACTGGGCCGCCACCACCCCGACGGCCTCGCCCAGGAGCACCTTCTCGCGGGACGACAGGTCCATGCCGTAGCACTGCCGGCATATGCCGTCCTGGAGGGCGCACGTCAGGGGACTCCTCACCCAGACCTCCTCGAGCCCGGCCTTTTCGATCTGGCCCGCCTTCTCGGCGTCGATCAACTCCCCGGAGGCCACGATCATTTCCCCCGTCTCGGGGTTAACGATATCCTTAAGATTGGTCCTGCCGATGATCCTTTCGCTGAGGGATATGATCATCTTGCCGTCCTGGAGCAGGGGTTTTATGCAGACCCCCTTGTCAGTGCCGCAGTCCTCGGCGGTTATGATCAGGTCCTGGGCGACATCGACAAGGCGACGGGTAAGGTAACCGGACTTGGCTGTCCTGAGGGCGGTATCGGCCAGCCCCTTTCTCGCGCCGTGGGTGGATATGAAGTACTCCAGGCTGTTGAGGCCCTCACGGAAGTTCGTGACGATGGGGTAGTCGATGATCTTCCCCGACGGGTCGGCCATGAGCCCCCGGATGCCTGCCATCTGGGCCACCTGGCTTTTGCTCCCCCGGGCGCCGGATTCCATCATCATCCTGATGGGGTTGGTGACATCCATGTTGTCCAGGACCGCGTCGGCCGCCTCCCGGGAGGCCTCGGACCAGAGGGTCTCTTTCTGCCGGAGGTATTCATCCTCGGTGAGGATCCCCATCTCGTACTGGGACGACAGGACCTCCTCCCTGGAGAGGGCCTCGTTCACGATGTCCTTTTTCTGATGGGGTATGACTACGTCGCCGAGGCCGAAGCTGATGCCGCTGACGGTCGACCATTGGTACCCCAGTTCCTTTATCTTGTCCAGCATCTCCACCAGGGCCTCCTGCCCCACCCGGTCGTAGGCGGCGTCGATGAGCGCACCCAGGGGTTTCTTCCCCATCTGCTTGTTTATGTAGCGCAGGTCGGGGTGGAGGATGCTGTTGAAGAGGGCCCGACCGGGGGAGGTGGTGATCCACTCACCGCGGTATTTGAGCCGGATCCTGCTGTTGATGTCCACCACGTCGAAATCGAGGGCGGAGAGAACGTCCTCGATGGAGAGGAAGCTCATACCTTCGCCCTTCCTTCCCTCGAGCATGGCCGTGACGTAATAAATACCCAGCACGATATCCTGGGTGGGCGTCACGACGGGTCTCCCGCTAGCCGGTGAAAGAAGGTTCCTGGCGGAGAGCATTATCGTCTGGGCCTCCACGCGGGCCTCGATGGACAGCGGCACGTGGACCGCCATCTGGTCCCCGTCGAAGTCGGCGTTGAAGGCGGTGCACACCAGGGGATGGAGCCTCAGGGCCTTACCCTCCATGAGGACCGGCTCAAAGGCCTGGATCCCCAGGCGGTGAAGGGTCGGCGCCCTGTTGAGGAGCACGGGGTGACCCTTGATGACCTCCTCCAGGATACCCCACACGTCCTCGCGACCCCGCTCGATGGCCCTCTTGGCGCTCTTGACATTGGGAGAGAGGCCCTGTTCCACGAGCTTGTTGATGACGAAGGGTTTGAACAGTTCCAGGGCCATCTGCTTCGGGACACCGCACTGGTGTATCTTCAGGTTCGGTCCTATGACGATGACGGACCTGCCCGAGTAGTCGACCCTCTTGCCGAGCAGGTTCTGGCGGAAGCGACCCTTTTTGCCCCGCAGGAGGTCGGACAGGCTCTTCAGTGGCCTGTTCCCGGCACCGAGCACGGCCTTGCCCATCCTCCCATTGTCGATCAAGGCATCGACGGACTCCTGGAGCATCCTCTTCTCGTTCCGGATGATTATCTCCGGCGCCCTGAGTTCCTGCAATTTGCGGAGCCTGTTGTTGCGGTTTATTACCCTGCGGTAGAGGTCGTTAAGGTCCGAAGTGGCGAAACGGCCGCCGTCCAGCTGGACCATGGGCCTCAGGTCGGGCGGAATGACGGGGAGGGCCTGGAATACCATCCATTCCGGCTTCCCGTCGCTCTTGCGGAAGTCCTCGGCGACCTGGAGCCGCTTCACCAGTTTCCTCTTCTTCTGGCCGGTGGATTCCCCTATCTCGTCCCTGAGGGAGGCGGCCAGCTCGTTAAGGTTGATCCTCGAGAGGAGCGACAGGACGCCCTCGGCCCCGATACCAGCCTCGAACTCCTTGTCATAAGCCGCGCAGAGGCGCTGTTCCCTTTCGAGGATTATGTCTCCCCGCTGGAAGGGCGAGCCGCCGCCCTCGATGACCATGTAGCAGGGGTCCTCGATCGTCACGGACTCCCCCATCACCGAGAACCTCCCAGGGTACTTCTGGAAGAAAAGTTCGTACTCGCTGGTGGAGATCACGTCCCCCCTCTTGAAGGGGAGCTTGGCGACGGCGGTGACGACGAAGCCTTCCTCGTCGCCGACCCGGACTCGTTCCGTCTTCAGAAGTTCGTTCGTCGAAAGGGCTTTTTCCCTCTCCGTGGCGGAAAGGATCCGCCCCTCGGGGTAGAGTCCGTCGTCGGAAGACTCGGTGACCCGGAAGGCCGGTTCAGCCTTGAAAACCTTGTCTCCGAAGTCGCGCTTGAAGATCCCCACCTGGCCGGCGGTTATTACGTCACCGGGGTTGGCCGGTATATCGTCCACCGGGCCGACCCGGTGGGCCTCCTCGGCCTTGAAGCGGTGGTCGTAGTGCCTGTGGATCCTCTCCTCGCACTCGGAGACCAGGTCCCCTCTTTTCAGGAGGTCCGTCCTCCGTCCCTCCATGACCACCTTGTAGACGGGCTCCCGCCTGCGGGTGGGGGCGAAGTAGACCACCTTCTCGAGGTCCTTGGTGGCGGTCCCCAGCAGGAGGCTCAGGCGGCTCGGGATACCCCGGAGGTACCAGATATGGACCACCGGCGCCGCCAGTTCGATGTGGCCCATGCGCTCCCTTCTGACGCGGTTATCGGCTATCTCCACGCCGCAACGGTCGCAGACGACGCCCTTGAACTTGGGGCCGCTCCTTTTGTACTTCCCGCAGGCGCACTCGAAACTCCTGGTGGGACCGAATATTCTTTCGCAGAAGAGGCCGTCCTTCTCCGGCCTGAGGGTCCTGTAGTTGATGGTCTCAGGCTTTTTGACCTCTCCACTGGACATCTCCCTGATCCTTTCAGGGCTCGCGAGCTTGATCTTGACCCCGGAGATACCTCTCTGGTTCATCTATTCCTCAGCCCCCTCTTCCGGGTCGTCTTCACCGTCTACACCGAGGACCGAGATCGGTTGTCCCTGGTCCTCGTCAATGGGCACTTCGTCGTGGAAAAGGTCATCGAAAGCCTCCTCCAGGCGGTTCGCCGGCACTTCGCGCTTCTCCTGGACCCTCACCCTCGGGAGGGACGTCGGCTCATCGTCCTCTTCCATGAGCAGTTCACCCAGGGTGCCGTCCTCGTAGGCGATCTCCACATCGAGGCCCAGGCCCTGCAGTTCCTTGACGAGGACCCTGAAGCTCTCGGGGACGCCGTGTTCCGTAAGGTTGAGGCCCTTCACTATCCTCTCGTAAGTCTTGAGCCTGCCCCTGATGTCGTCGGACTTGACAGTCAGGATCTCCTGGAGGACATGGGCCGCCCCATAACCTTCAAGGGCCCAGACTTCCATCTCCCCGAAACGCTGCCCGCCGAACTGGGCCTTCCCCCCGAGGGGCTGCTGGGTTATCAGGCTGTAAGGTCCTATGGACCGGGCATGGATCTTGTCATCCACCAGGTGGATGAGCTTCATCATGTACATTGTCCCTACCGTGACGGGCCGCCTCATGGGTTCGCCGGTCCTGCCGTCGTAGAGGAGCACCCGCCCGTCGGGGGTCATGTCCTTGAAACCCTCCTGGCGGGACTTCTCCACCAGGTCCAGGATCTCCTGCTCGGTGGCACCCTCGAAGACGGCGGTGGAGACGTGCCAGCCGTTCCGGGAGGCCACGAAGCCGAGGATGGTCTCCAGCACCTGGCCGAGGTTCATGCGGCTCGGAACCCCGATGGGGTTGAGCACCACGTCGATGGGGGTGCCGTCGGGCAGGTAGGGCATATCCTCCTCGGGGAGGATCCTCGACACGACGCCCTTGTTGCCATGGCGCCCCGCCATCTTGTCGCCCACCGAGATCTTCCTTATCTTCGCCACGTAAACCTTGACGACCTCGTTGACCCCCGGCGTCAGGTCGTCGCCGTTCTCGGAACGGCTGAGGCGCTTAACCGCTACGACCTTCCCGCCCTCGCCGTGGGGGATCCTCATGGAGGTGTCCCTGACCTCCCTGGCCTTCTCGCCGAAGATGGCCCTCAGGAGTTTTTCCTCGGGCGACTGGTCGGACTCGCCCTTGGGGGTGACCTTGCCGACGAGGATATCGCCCGCCACCACCTCCGCACCGATCCGGACGATGCCGGTCTCGTCGAGGTCCTTGAGGGCGTCCTCGCCGACGTTAGGGATATCCCGGGTAATCTCCTCGGGTCCCAGCTTCGTGTCGCGGGCCTCCACTTCGTACTCCTCAATATGGACGGAGGAGAAGTTGTCGTTCTTAACCAGCCGGTCGCTCAGCAGGATGGCATCCTCGTAGTTGTACCCCTCCCAGGAAACGAAGGCCACGAGGACGTTGTTGCCCAGGGCCAATTCGGTGTTCTCCACAGCCTGCCCGTCGGCAATGATATCCCCCGCCTTGACCTTGTCTCCCTTGAAGACAATGGGTTTCTGGTGAATGATGGTACCCTGGTTGGACCTCTTGAACTTGACCAGATTGTACTGGTCGATCTTGCCGGCCTTGCCCGCCTGGATCCTGATCGTCCGGGAATCGACGCCGATCACGGTGCCGGAATTGCGAGCCACCACGCAGGAGCCTGAATCCCGAGCTATCCTCGCCTCGATCCCCGTACCGATGATGGGAGCCTTGGAGTTTATCAGCGGGACCGCCTGCCTCTGCATGTTGGACCCCATCAAGGCCCGGTTGGCGTCATCGTGTTCGAGGAAGGGGATGAGGGCCGTCGAGGCCGAGACGATCTGCTTGGGAGAAATATCCAGGAAATCGACCTTGGTCGGCTCGACCACGGCGATATCCCCCCGGTCCCTTACGTAGATCTCCTTTTCAGCGAAGGTCCTGTCGGGGTTAAGGGGGGTGTTGGCCCTTCCGATGTAGTATTCGTCCTCCTCATCGGCGCCGAGGTAGACGACCTCGTCGGTGACCTTGCCGTCGATGACCTTTCTTTTCGGCGCCTGGAGGAAGCCGTATTCATTTATCCTCGAATAGATCGACAGGGAAGTCACGAGACCGATGTTGGGACCCTCGGGGGTCTCGATAGGGCATACCCTGCCGTAATGGGTGTAGTGAACGTCCCTGGCTTCGAAACCAGCCCTCTCCCTGCTCAGTCCGCCGGGGCCGAGCGCCGAGAGCCTTCTGCGGTGGGTAAGCTCCGCCAGGGGGTTCGTCTGGTCCATGAACTGGGAAAGCTGGCCCGAGCCGTAGAACTCCCTCAAGGCCGCCGATATGGGACGAACGTTTATCAGTTCCCTCGCGGTGGCCCCGGTGAGGTCGGGGATAGTGGTCATCCTCTCCCGGGCGATCCTCTCCATCCTGAGCAGGCCTATCCGGACCTGGTTCTGGAGCAATTCGCCGACGGCCCGCACCCTCCTGTTGCCAAGATGGTCGATGTCGTCGATCCTCTCGTAGCCGTCCCTGAGACCCATGAGTTTTTTGACGATCTGCACCACGCCGTCCACCAAAAGCAGGCGAACCGACCCCGGGATATCAAGGCCGAGCCGGCGGTTCAGCTTGTACCTACCGACGCGGCCGAGGTTGTACCGGCGGGTGTCGAAGAAGAGCCCGTTGACGTACTCCCTGGCGTTTTCCATCCGGGCCGGTTCGTTGGGCCGAAGCCTGCGGAAGAGTTCGAGGATGGCCTCATCGGTGTTCCTGGTCGGGTCGCGCTCCATGGTGGCCTCGATGGCGGGGTCGGTCTTCCAGACCCTGACCCGGGTCCTGCCCATCTCCAGCAATCTCTCAAGGATGTCCCGGGTGATCCTCTCGTTCTTCCTGATAACGGGTTTTCCGGATTCCTCGTTTACAGCCTCGGCTATGAGCCTTCCCTTGACCTCGTCCTCGACGAGGTCGATCTGCTCCTCCACGGCTCCGAAGAGCTCGAGGATCTCATCGTTGCCGGCCACGCCGAAGGCCTTGAGCAGCACCGTGACGGGCAGTTTTTTCCTGTTGTCGATGTTCACCGAGAGAACCTCGCCGGGCGTCATGTCGAACTCCAGCCAGGCACCCCTGTCGGGGATGACCTTGGCGGAGTAACGCTCCTGACCGGGGATGGATTCCTCGGAGTTGAAGTAAACTCCCGCCGAGCGGGCCAGCTGGCTGACCACGACCCTCTCGGTGCCGTTGATGATGAAGGTCCCCCTTTCGGTCATCATGGGGAAGTCACCAAGGTAGACCTCCTCTTCCTTGATCTCCTCGGTCTTCCTGTTCACCAGGCGGATGGTCGCCCTGACCGACCGGGACCAGGAAAGGTCCCTCTGGATCGCCTCTTCCTGGGTGACCTGGGGGGGGTCTACGAAATAGTCCACGAATTCAAGGGCGAAGGACCCATCATAGCTCTCGATGGGGAACACCTCGTCGAAGAGCTCCTGGAGGCCCTGGCTGGATCTCTCATCGGCCTCGATGAGTCCTCCTTTCTCGTCGAATTGGAAGAACCACCGGAAGGAATCCCGCTGGATCTCCACCAGGTCGGGGATCTCGACAAGGTCGCGGGTGCGACCGAAGGTGAGGCGTTGCCGCTTGCTGTTAACGGTGACAAATTCAGCCATGGGAGAAACACAACCTCCCTGTCTCTAGGGGATTTGGGGAAACAAGACGTGACAAACTAAAAGAATAGCGAAAGGGTTGCGCTCTGTCAATAGGCACAGCACAACCCTTTCGGTTTCTCCTGGTGCGATCACCGTTTTTTAACCACCCGTCGATGGGGTGGACTGTATTTTATGGTGGGGAAGGGGGGATTTGAACCCCCACACCCTTACGGACACTGGCTCCTGAAGCCAGCGCGTCTACCGTTCCGCCACTTCCCCAGGTCCTGATTCCGACGCCGTTGATTTTATCAACGGGGGGACCTTTTTGCAACAGGCGGTCGGTAAAGGGGCGCGGCGCCAAGACACCGCGTCCCTTTACGGTTCACACCTTTCGCTTTTGCTTTTACTTTGGCTCTGGCTTTGGCCTTTGCCTTGGTTTTGGCTTCACGATTTACGCTTCACGATTCACGGCTTTTCGTTTACCCTTTGTGAGCCTTTTTGAAGAGTTCCAGGTAGCCCTTTCGGTCGATCTTCCTCGGATTGCTCTCGGTGGACATATTCTCCTCCGACAGCAGGGCCAGTTTTTCCAGGTCCTCTTCCTTCACGTTGAGCGATCTGAAAGTGGGGAGCCCGATCTCCTTTGAAAGGGCCCTGATCTTTTCAATGCCGAGGACGGCGGCCCGCCGGTCATCGTCCTCCTTTATGCCCATCGCCCGCGCGACCCGGGCGTACTTGTATTCCGCCTCCTGCAGGTTGTATTCCATCACGTAGGGGAGCAAGATGGCGTTGCACAGCCCATGGGGCGCGTCGTACATCCCGCCGAGGGATTCCGCCATGCAGTGGACAGAGGCCACGTCGGAATGGCTGAAGGAAATGCCGCCCAGCAGGCTGCCCAGGAGCATCTCCGACCTGGCTCCCAGGTTGCTGCCGTTATGGACCGCCTCGACGATGTTGGCGGCGATCATCTCGACGGCGTAAAGACCGACGGCCTCGGCGATGGGCTCCGTCGCCGTCGCGGTGTAACCCTCAATGGCGTGGGTCAGAGCGTCGATGCCGGTGGAAGCGGTGACCGCCGGTGGGACCGTCAACGTCAGTTCCGGGTCCAGGAGTGCTACCTTGGCCGCGATCTTGGTGCTCCTCATGGAAAACTTGTAGTTCTTCTCCGTATCGGTTATCACCGAGGCGAAGGTGACCTCGCTGCCGGTGCCTGCGGTGGTCGGGATGGTCACCAGCGGAAGGCACTCACCCTTGACCTTTTCCTTGCCCTTGTAATCCTGGGCTCTGCCGCCGAGGGGGGCCAGGATGCATACGACCTTGGCCGCGTCGATGGGGCTACCTCCGCCGAGGGCCACAACACAGTCGGCGCCCATTTCCCGGGCCACCGCCGCGCCTTCCTCGGTGTTGCGGTCCTTGGGGTTCGCCTCCACCCCGTCAAAGACCTCGTAATGGATCTTCCCCTCGAGGCTCCTCGCGACCCTGTCCAGCAGGCCGGCCTTGATGATGCCCTTGTCCGTCACGATCAGGACTCTTTTCGAGCCAAGGGCCTCCAATTCCCGGCCCAGTTCGCTCGAGACGCCGAGGCCGAAACTGATCCTGGTGGGCAGGATGAAATCAAAACTGCTCATGAAACTCATCGTCATCACCACTTGTTCCTTGGATTGTAATGATCTCCGCTTCTTTTTCGATGAAGAAGAAGGACCCGGCTGTACGGCCGGGTCCTCGAACCTCACGGTGCAACTGCTACAGTTTTTTGGAGAAAAGCGCCAAAACGCCGATGACCACGACCCCGAAGATCATGAGGCTCTGCTGCTCGATCGCCATTATGCCCGACACGGCCACCACCGCCACGAGGACGGGGATGACGTACTTAATCACGGCATACCATGTTTCGAAGAGGGCGAAGGGGAGAGCCCCCCTGTTGGTGGCCTCGAGCTTCACTTCCTCCTTGTTCAGGACCCAGCCTACGTAAATAGCGAGGCACATCCCGCCGATGGCGAGGAATATCTTGTCCGTCAGGATGTCGAAGAAGTCGAAGACGCCGACGCCGAACACGTTAAAGCCGGACATCACGCCCAGGGAGAGCGAGGAAAGGATGCATATCACCGTCGTTACGGCGGAAGAAATATAGGTGGCTTTCTTCCTGGGCATGCCCTTCTCGTCCATCAGGTAGGCGACGACGGTCTCGAGCAGGCCCACCGAGGAGGTGAGGGCGGCGATGGCCAGGGCGAGGAAGAATACGAAGGAGAAGAGCACCCCTATGCCGCCCATCTGGGCGAACACCTGGGGGACGACCACGAAGACGAGGCCCGTCCCGGCGGTGGGCTCGACGCCGAAGGCGAAGAGGGCCGGGAAGATGGCTATACCGGCCAGGACGGCCGCCAGGGTGTCCATGGAGACCACCGTCAGAGCGTCGCTGGGAAGGTGTTCGTCCTTCTTAAGGTAGCTGCCGTAGGTTATCATGACGCCCATGCCAAGGCTGAGCGAGAAAAAGGCCTGCCCCAGGGCCGCCAGGAAGGTCTTACCAGTAACGACAGACCAGTCGGGCTTGAAGAGGAACGTGAGTCCCGCCCCCGAACCGGGAAGGCTGAGGCTTTTTACTATGATGATTATCAACAGACCGAACAACATGGGCATGAGGATCTTGCTCGTCAGCTCGATACCGCCGGAAACGCCCTTGGCGACGACGAAGAGGTTCACCGCCAGGAAAATGAGCGTCCAGATCACGGGCTCGAGGGGCGCCGTGATGAAGGCGCCGAAGTAATCGGCGATCGCCCCCGGGTTCGAAAGAAGACCGGTCACCGACTTGACCATGTATGCCACGGCCCAGCCGCCCACCACGGGGTAGAAGCAGTAGATGAAGAATGAGCTTATGACCCCGAGGACCCCTACGAAGGTCCAGTTCCTGTGCCTGCTTTTGAAGGCCCCGACGGAGGCAAGCCCGGTCCCCCTGCCGACGACGAACTCTCCGAGCATTATGCTTAGACCAACGAAAAGGACGCAACCAAGGTAGATCACTATGAAAGCCCCGCCGCCGTTCATCCCCGTCAGGTAAGGGAACCTCCAGATGTTCCCCAACCCGATCGCCGAGCCTGCCGCCGCCATGATGAAGCCGAATCTGGTACCCCAACTTTCTCTTGCCTTCTGTTCTCCTTGTGGCATTTTACGACTCCCTCCCTTTTTATTGATCTAGTTGTATTTCAGCGGCTCCGCCGCTGTACAACCCTGGAAATAAAAACGTTGAGCGTCGAGCTTGCGGCCTGCTTTGAGCCTCCGCGCCCCGGGCGATAAGAAGGGTTGGCTTCTTTCCGACAGGGACGCCGAAAGGAGATCATATTACATCATACATCATTAACGTTATGATAAACAAGGGGATGTTTCAACTTCCGAGGAAGGATCTATCGTCGGTATTTCTCGAATATTCGCGTTTTCTATCTGTTTTTCTCAAAAAAACGGCCGGGATGAGATAGGGCCCGGACCGTTCTC
>Ga0208198_1002346_pt1 | contig 14326 bp, 20 predicted proteins | sample AD_JPNTR2_MetaG_FD_184446 | JGI IMG/M metagenome (GOLD analysis project Ga0208198, IMG submission 184446) | Active sludge microbial communities of municipal wastewater-treating anaerobic digesters from Japan - AD_JPNTR2_MetaG (SPAdes) (version 2) | ecosystem: Engineered > Bioreactor > Anaerobic... | reverse complement strand
AACTAAAGTTGACCAACTATTAAATATTAAAGAGAAGAAAGATAGAAGTGAAATTGAAAAGCTTGATTTAGAAGCTAAAAAATTGTTTAGTAAAATATAGTATTCACAAAGTTAAGAAGGGTAGGATTTCCTACCTTTCTTTTTTTTAATTTATTGTTATGACACATAATGATTTACCAACATTTATTGAAAATATACAAAAAAATGGTTTATTACGTTCAACAAAAAAAATATATAGAAGTAAATATATACAAAAACTATTAGGTATTAATGAAGAGAATCTTACAATAATACTAAAACAGTATGACAATATCTTAACAGCACTAAAAAAACAATTTAAAGATTCTTGGGATATTCTTTTTGATAATAATGGTAAAAAAATATCTATAGTTATATATTATCCTAAAATGGAAATATATTCACCTAAAATAAATATGAGAAGAACAATACATGAAGTTTTTATTGAGATTCCTATAATATTTCATGATAATACATTACAATTTAGCTCTATAAGACTTTTTAGAGGTGCTACAAGTGTATTTGAAAAAAGCCATACATATAGTTACTCACATACATCAAGATATGACAGTAGTAATTTTAACGATTTATTCTTTAAAAGCAAACCTATTTGTATGGGTCATAGTGAGATAGCGGAAAAATTAGCAGAATTAAACTTAGGAAAACAATTTAATCTACCTGATTTAGAGCTATTCTTTCTTTTTTTAGACCTTATAATACCTATAGAAGATAGAAATGGTGTTTATTATTCTATTGAGCATTTAAACACTCTACCTGAAGAAAGTAAATGTAGATACTATGATATTGAATATAATATTAAAGCGAATTTTGATAAAAATAAGATTGAATTATTTTTAAGATTTTTAAATTATAAAAAAATCAATATAAATGACATATTTCAAATTAATCTTGATACTAATACAAATTCCCTTTCGGTTTTACCAACAGAAACTTTATATCCAATAGTTAAGGATTTTGCTTTAAATGAGAATTGTGTAAAGAGTTATTTTATTGAAAATGGGCAAAAATACTTTTATAACCTTAGTAAGAATATTAGTGCTAAAAAAAGACAAAGCGAGGATATAAAAGAATTTAAGTATTTTCTAAAAGATTGTGAATATATTATTTTTAGGGGTGAAAAGAAAAAACCTAAATATATAACACAAGACCTTAATTCCTCTGAAAAAGATTTTGTGCAAGCAGAGGTATATGTCAGTCATTCAGAAATTATTTTATTAATTGAACAATTTAAATTATACATTTTACATGAATACGCAAGAAAAAAACATACAGGTATACGTGCCTAAAACTTTTAGCAATAAAGTCAGTTATATTTGCTCAAAGATACCAAATGTTGAATGGTGTGGAATACTATTTTATACTGTTGACAGTTCTATAAAATCTCCCGAAACTTGTAAATATACTTTACAAGATATTTTACCTATGAGTAAAGATTCTGGTGGAAGAACATCATATCAAACAGATGATAGAGTTATTGATTATCTTATGGCAGACCCAAAAAGATTACAATGGAAACAAGGTGATATTCATAGCCACCATAATTTAGGGTCTTACTTTTCATCAATTGACTATAAAGATTTACAACATCAAACAGATACAAGTAATGTAATTCTCTCTATAACAGTAGATAATAAAAATCTATATGTTGGTAAAGTTGGTATAAAAGCAAGAGCAAATGTGTCAGAGATTGTATACATAGCCCGTGATGAAGATGGTCAGAAATATGAATTAAAAAAAGAACAAAAAGTTTTAGAAACAATAGAAATTTTTAATTGTGTATTTACATTTGAAGATTCTAAAATTGAAGTTGACACTGATTTTCAAGGGTATGTAGATAGAATTATTAAAGAGGCTGAATTAAAAACTTCAAAATTTATTACACATAATAATACTACAGAATTTGGTTCTTTCCAACCACAAACTCATCAAACACCCTTATATCAAAGTAATTTTAACTATTCTTCAAAACAAATGGAATTACCTTTTTCATATGAAGAAGATGATAATTATTTATCAATGGAGGAGGAGATTCTTATTGGAGCATTAACAGGAAGACAACCAAAGTTTACAGATACAGTTAGTTTATCTATAACTGATTTTGTGAGGTCCCAAAAAGTTTTAAAGCATCAAATAGAATTTTTTAATAAAAATATAAAAGAGATATTAAAAACTTATACAAATGTTGATGCAGAACAGATAGAACTTATGGAAGGAATTATAGAGATTTTAAAAGAAAATATGATATCTGCACCATATACCATTGAACAATTAATAAAAAATATGTTTAATTTAATACAAGAAAAAACAAATGGAAGATAATTTTAGATTTAGTGGTTTTAATTGGTTTGATAAGGTTAGACAAAGTTATGTAACTATAGGTGGAGCAGGAGGTATAGGGAGTTATGTAGCTTTTCTTTTAGCAAGAGCTCAAGTAAAAGAAATAGATATATATGATTTTGATACTGTAGAGCAACATAATTTAGGGTGTCAATTATTTTTTAGAAATTCTTTACACGATAAAAAAACACAAGCTTGTAGAACTTTTATTCAAGAAACAACAGATTTAAAGACAAATTTTCAAGAATATGGCAAAGTTACTCCAGAAACAGTTATATATACAAATGCTGTATTTTCTTGTTTTGATAATTTTGAAGCAAGGAAAATTCTTTTTAACCTCTGGAAAAATAACTTATTAAGTTCAGCTACAGATTATCAAAAAGAATTTATCTTTATAGATGGTAGATTAGATGGGGAATTACTTCAAGTATATTGTGTTACAAAAGATAATTACTTATTGTATGAGGAAACTTTACAAGAATCTTCTTTAACCACAATGGGTACATTATGTACAATGCAACAAACTTCACACATTGGAGCTATGATTGGAGGATATATGGTATCTTTTTATACTAACTTTATGTCCAATTTAGCTGAAAATATAGAAGCCAGAGAAGTTCCATATTTCTTTGAAATGTATACACCTTTAGCCCAACCAACTATAATTTCTAATATTGAATCAAAAAAATTAGTTGCTGAAAAATTAGTAGTAAAAACAACAAAATTACCTTTTTAATATGGAAAATTTTACAAGAGAGGTTTTATATACTATAAATCATCCAAATCCAAATTCACGATACGAAGGATTAATATATCAAGACCGTTTTATTCTTAGAGATAAAAACAAATTTTTACCTATCTGTTTAGAAGGAGATTTATTTTACAGTTTTAAAATAACAAGAAATAACACTTTAAAATCTGAAGTGTTAAGTTCTTTTAAAAGGTTTTCAAGACAAGTAGAATATTACAATAAACAAAATAGGAATAACAGATACATTGAAGGTAACTACTCTTTTTATAAAATAGAATTTATACCAAGAGCTGACCACTATATTATAACACCATATATAATGTTATGTTATAAACCTACAGATAATATTTTACTTCACAATTATTTTAATAATGATGATTTTGCTTTTTTTGTTAATTCTGATATTTTTACAGAAAAAACACCTTTTAAAAAATTAAAAATCATATTTGATAAAACAGTTGTGCCACTTTGTACTAAATATAATATACCTATTACTATAGGTGATACAAATTGTTTTGAAACTAATTTTCTATCTTCTGTTTCTTGTAAAAACATACCAGAGCCTCAAATTTTAGAAGAAGTTCTAAGAGAACTCCAAGAGTTTTAAGAAATAGTAAAAATAATAATTATGGGAGTACCTAAAAGTATAGGTCGTACAAATAAATCTAAGGGTAATAATGCGGAGAGGGAATACGCTAAATTCTTTAGGGAAAAAGGATTTAAGTTTTGCGTAACTTCAAGATTTGGTAGCAAATTACATGATGGAGCTAAAATAGATTTACTTAATATACCTTTTAATATTCAGATTAAAGCTGGAAAACAAAAAGGTATTAATTACAGTAAAGTATTATCCGAAATACATGAAGCTGTCAAAATAACCTTCCCACCAACAAATGTAGAACATACTTTACCAAATATTGTAATACATAAAAAATTTATTGGTACTGGAAGGAAGAAAAATCCGTATGATGAGATAGTTTGTTTGTCTTTAGAGGACTTTGGAAAAATAATAAGTCCTGAATTTTCTGAATTACTTAATAAAACAAGAGAATGATAAGAGCATCACAGGTACATAAAATATGTACAAATAGACCTGTTTTTGACCCTGCATTATTAGAAAGTCTTGAACAACAAATACTTTCTAAAGATGCTACATATACAAGAGAGAATGTTTGGCAATTTGCTCAAACAAGAGGTGTTATGACGATAGCAAAAGATATTATAAAACAACTTGAAAACCAAAGATTAGTAGAGGCAGACCCACTTCCAGAGAGTGCTATGTCTTATCTTCAAGAACTTTGGTTAGAAGAGAATGGTTTTTATGATTTTTCTGTTAGAGAAAATTTACCTCAATTCATAAAAGGTAAAACATGTGAAGAAGAAGCAATAAGTTTGATTGGTCAAGTTTATGGGTTATCACTTACTAAAAATGTAGACCGTGTAACAAAGGATTTTATCACTGGTGAATGTGATATTCAGTATGGTACAGTCATAAGAGATTGTAAAATACCTGAAACATGGAAAACATTTAGAAATAAATCTGGTATACCCTCAGAATACTATTGGCAATTAATAGCTTATTGTTATTTATATGATAAAACAGAAGCTTATTTGGATTATGTTCTTATGCCTACCCCAGACAATTTAATAGATTATGATTGTAAGGGATTAACATCAGAGGAAATAGAGAAGTATTTATCTATGCAACAAAAGATACTTTCTCTTGACCCTCGTTATAGAGTAAAAACTTATCCTTTAATAGTCGACATTCAAAAAGAAATTGATTTTCTTTGTTCAAGATTAGCAAAAGCTAAAGAGTATTATAACACACTTTCTTTAGAAATTTGTTTAAGATTATGTTGATAGAAAAAGGTAAATTTTTTAAAAATAAAACATGGGAGTATCTTATCCCATGTTTTAAACTCTATGAACCAATGTTTATAGAATATTTTAATAAATTAGTAAAATATGGTGTTGGCATACATGATGCCCTATTAGATGATGAAGATTACCCAATTGGTAAATATGTTTATATTCTTTTTGATACTTCATACTATAGAGAGAATTTTGAAAAATTATTAGAATATTTAACAAATAAAGCATTACATTTATACGTTACAGATTATAGTTTCGGACCATCTTTAGAATTAAATCAACATATGATTGTTTTACGTATTCCAGATTTGGCTCAAGAAAAGTATAATTATTTTTTAAATGGTGAGTATAGCAAAATGTATTCATCTACAGATATGGCTATTCTCAATTTAAAAGTTATAAGACCTTTAGCTTATAGTGTAATAACTAAACAGCCAGAAGGTTATGAACATTACAAGAAAATAATAAAATCTGTGTTTGATGTAAATCTTACTCAAGAAGAAATTACAGGGGAGCTTGATACACCTCCAGGAACTTTTGATGAAATATTTAATCAAGAGAAAGTTTTTGCACCATTTTATGCACAAAGTTTAATTAAAGAATATATAATTTAATATTTAAAAGTATGGAAATAAATGTAGTACAAGCAGCTTCTAAGTTAGCTCATAAAGCTTTAATCGAAAAATGTGAAAAAGATTTAGGTATTAATGAAGAAGATTTAACCATTGAGGATGCTTCTGGAGAATTTTATTATAAAGAGTATATTCAAGAGATTTTTAATGAATTATATGATGAATATTATGATATTATAGTATCTTGCTCTGAACTCACAAGGTTAGAAGAAGATTTAAAATCCTTTGAAAAGACATTTGAATAATGATAACATTTACACAAACACAACAAATTGCTTTTAGTATACTCTATCTACAAAAATATCATGTAGATAGAGTTATACAAGGTATAAATCTTTTAACAGCTTTAAATAAGTATTGTAAAAAAACAGAACAAAATACTTTTCATATCCCTTTTAATATAAGTAATATTCCTACTCACAGTATTGAAGGAGAAACAATACGCTTATTTTTAGAACAGGTTTTTATGAAAGGTAACCATTTATTAATTATAAATTTAGACTGATGGAAAAAGGAGATAGATTAAATCAAGGAAAACCAAAATGGAGTTTAGTACCTCAATCAGCATTATTGCCTATGGTTCAAGTACTTGAATATGGAGCAATCAAATATGCTCCACATAATTGGAGGAAAGGGTTACCAGTAACAGAAATATGTGAATCTCTAAAAAGACATTTAGATGCTTTTATGGAGGGAGAAGATAATGACCCAGAATCAACTTTATCTCATATAGGTCATATTCAATGTAATGCTTTATTCTTATCATGGATGATGAAAAATAAACCTGAGTTGGATGATAGATATAAACCATTATAAATATGAGATACCAAATAGAATTCAGTAAAGAACAACTAATGGTTGTTCAACAAGCATTAGAGTTTGCATCAAGATTTTGTGCAGGACAGGTAAATTATTTAGCCCCTTTTATAGAAGAACAAATTTTGTTAAATTGTGGTTCACATGATAGGTTTATAGAAAGAAGACCTTACTATGAGTTTTCTTTAGAGGAATTTAAAAGAAACGCATTTCCAAATCTAAATAAAAATGAATCATTAGGTATAGGAAACTCCGAACTTGTTCCAGATGCTAAGGTATGTTATGATATATACAGACCTATATTAGAACAATTTGATAAAGAGTTAAGAGAAGCAAATCCTAATACTGGATATTCTGTATATCAAAATCCTGGTATGACATTTTCTAAAGAAGGTAGGATAATAATTAAAACAATAGAATAATTAATATTAATAATTATGACAATAACAGTACAAGAAGCAAAAAATTTGCTAATACAAGCAGAATTAGAGGAAAAATTACAATCCCGACAAGTTGAACTTACTTCTTTAAAGAAAGATTATGAGGGTAGATGTTTTGGTACACATACTTTTGAAAGAAAAAATCAAGCAGGTGAAATGAGTGCGGTATACTATGAAAGTTTTTACCTAAGAGAAAATGAAATATGGGTAAGAAAATGGGGTATTCGGGCTTCAAAATGTGATAGTTATTACAAAAAAGGTAAATATGTTACTCAGTTTAATAGGGCTATTTATGAAAAACAGCTTACAGGTCAAAATGAATATAACGCTTCTTATAATTTAGAATCTGGATATTCCCACTACAAACATGAAATTGTTTTGTCAAAATTTATGCAACTTTGGGAAAAAGCAGATGAGTTGGTTATTGGTATAGAAAAATCTTTTTATGATACAGTTCCTGAATTAAAAGAAGAATTAATTCGTCATGGAGATTTTACATCTGAAAATACTAAAGATAGATGTTTAAAAGATATGGGAATTGAGATGATAGATTTAAAAGATTATCCAGAAGTACATAGACAACTTGAATATGTAATCTTACCTTTATTTGATTCTAATAGATGGTTACCTAAAATATATGCAAAATCTATTATAAGCTGGTATATAATCGAATTAAAAAAAGAATTGACTTCAATTTTTGCAACACCACGTACTATTGATTGGAATAACAACAGAATAAAAATTCTTACTGAATTTATTAGTAAAATATAAAACAACAATTAAAACAATACAATAATATGGGATGGGGAACAGATTTTAAAGCTAATATCTTTTTAAATAGATTAGTTTTTTCTTCTAAAGATGAAGTAGAAGATAAAATAGAAGAAATAAAATCGAATATAGAATCTGAAAAAAGAGTTATAATAAGTTATGCTCATTCTAAAGAAGTAAGAGAAGAAGGTGAAATAATAGACACTGACCAACTTACGTACAGAATAAATGAAAAAATAGATGATATAACTCAACACGCTAAACTCTTACAACTACTTGAATTATATTTAGAACATTATGATGAACAAATACCTGATAAAAACTGACAATAAAGATGTCATTAAGTTTCTTAAGATGAATAAGGTAGAAGTAATAAAACTGAAAATAGGGGAGTTAACCCCTATTGATGTTTTAAAAACTATTGCAGACTATTTTGCTTTACCAATATCTTATTTTAATAAAACTGAAAAATTAATAAAATCAAATAGAGAGAGAAGTTATAAGATATATTTATATTTTTATTTTGCTTATACTTATACTTTCCCTAAATTTTCAACAACAGCTATTACAAATCCTATTAATTATGACCATTCATCTGTCTATGCTGGTGTAAAAAGTATTACTAATACTTTATATTTACCTGATGTAGAAGCGGATGTGAGGAACATAAAAATGATTTTAGATGCTAAATTAACTCAAGTATGAAAATAAAATTAAAAACAACTGATAATATCTTTTTTACATCTGACTTACATTTCTATCATTACAATATTATTCAATTTTGTAATAGACCATTTAAAAATCTACATCAGATGCACGATACTCTTATAGAGAATTGGAATAGTGTTGTACCTAAAAACGGTTAGGTCTTTACAGAAATGGGAATTAAGATATTATGGTGCTTTTATTGAAAAAATAATGAAAAATAGGATTGAATAAATGAATAAATACTTATTTATACATCTTGAAGTTCAAGATGGTACAAGAAGACATGACCATAGAGTACTACATATTACTAAAGCAAAAAACATAAACTTTGCAGCAGAAAGATATGTATCTACTTTTTGGGGATATTCATCAAGACCTTATAAAGGAAAATGGTGGTATACAAGTGAAATTTCTTTAAGATTAAAAAGAGTTGTAAAACTCACTAAATCAGAGTATAAACTTTTAGAGAGAATAATGTATGAGTTATAGTTGGACTGTATGGGTAGGAGGTGTTGAAGTTAATGATTACCTTTTATCTAAAGAAGATGCTGAATGTCTTGCTAAAATTTACAAAAATAATGGTTACACAGATGTTGTAATAGAGGAGATTAAAGATGAATCTTGAAAAAGAAAATATCACCAAAGCATGGTTAGAAACTGATTGTAACATTCTAATTAATGCCTCAGCAGGTAGTGGTAAAACTACAATGCTCTTACAACTATTAGAAATTACTAAAGAAAGAACACTATTCTTAGCTTTCAATAAATCAATACAAGAAGAAATAACCCAAAAAATGGAAAGTAGAGGTCTTATTCAAGGTAAGGCACTTACTTTACATTCTTTAGGTCTAATGGCAATTAGACATCATAAGAAACAAATAGAAATAAAAGAAAGTAAAAATTTTGAAATTTTAAAGATTTTACAGAAAGAAAACCCTAACTATTTCAAAATGAGATGGGAAGATAAGTCTAAACTAAATTTACTCCTATGTGATATAAATGATGTATCACGAATGTTTCTAACAGATTCTTTAAATGAAATTGCCAACTATATGTGTATCATGGATAAACCTATAGAAATCACACTAAAACTCAAAGTACTTTGGGAAAAATTTATTAAAATCAGAGATGAATTTGACCAAACACAAGGTTTACTCTATATAGATTTTATAGATATGATTTACTTACCTGTAAAATATGACCTATACATTCCAATAGAGCCTGTTTATCTCTTCATAGACGAATTACAAGACCTAAGCCTATTACAACATACCCTTGTAAAAAATCTTTTAAAACAAGGGCATATAAAACGATTTATAGGGGTAGGTGATTACAAACAAAGTATATACCTTTTTGGGGGGAGTTTATCAAACTCTATGGATATACTAAAACAATACCCAAATGTTCAAGAATTTCCTCTTAATACATGTTACAGATGCTCTCAAAGAATAATAGATAAAGCCAATGAGGTTTATCGTGTTATGGATTATGGGAGGAATACTTTAGGTGTTGTAGAAGAAATTACTGAAGTATCTAAAATAAAAGATAAATCTATGATAGTGTGCAGAAACACAGCCCCTATTATTGAACTTTATTTTTTATTACTTAAAGAAAATAAAAATTGTTATATTAAAGGTGAGGATATTCTTAATGGTATCACTAAATTTTTAACACCTTATAAATACTTAACAGTAGTAGAAGCCACCAGAAAAATAAAACAAGAATTAGCTGACTTTAAGAAAGATAGGACAGATGAAGGCAGAATAAAATACTTCTTACTTAAAGAAAATTTTAAGATTTTTAAAATTCTTTCAGAGAATTATGTTCATGATATGTTTGTTACTATAGACACTTTAATAAATAAATTTAAAGGTTTATTCTTCCAGAAAGAAAATGCTATAATGTTATGTACAATACATAAATCTAAAGGTTTAGAAGCTGATGTGGTTTATATTCTTAATGAGAATTTAATACCATCTAAATTTGCTAAATCTAAAGAACAGCTCATTCAAGAGCAAAATCTTAAATATGTAGCTCGTACAAGAGCTAAAAATGAGCTTTATTTTCTAAATATTGACTCTTATAGTGAAGAAGAAGACGATGAATTTTAAATAAAATAATTTAAAATACTAATATGACAGATGTTATTTTTAAAGTTAATAGAACTTTTATAGAATATTTATTAAATAATGGTTTTAATTTTGCTTCAGAAAATGAACACAGATACTATTATAACCCAATTAAACAAATACAAGTAAGAATTGATATTAAGAAAAATGAGTTTGCTTTATTAGATAATAAAGGAAATACAATTCTTGATGATTCTGAAATAAGTCAGGCAGAATTAGACAGTTATATTAAATAAAATGAGATACAAATGTAACCTTTGCGGTAAAGACACTTTTACTCGTAAAACACCTCATAAATGTATTGGTGGTTATAGAAAAAGAGGTTTAAAGTGGACATCAGTACCAGAATTATTAATTAAAAACCTTTAAAAATTGAAAAAAAAGTAATAAAAGACTATCTTGAGTACAAATCTTTTGAATTTGATAAACCTTTTTGTATTGAAGAACATATAGAATACTTAAAAGGACTAAAAGATAAGTATGGGGATATAAAACTTGTTTTTAATCAAATTAATAATGATGAAATAGAATTTTCTTTCTTTATAGAAAGAGAAGAGACTGATGAAGAATTTGAAATAAGAAAGAAAAAAGATGAAAAAGTAAAAACTTATATAAGAAAAATAGAACTCCAAAAACTTGAAGAGTTAAAAGCGAAATATGAGTAATTGACCACAGTTAAAAATAGGGAGAGTAGGACCATTGTTGCCTACTCCCCCCTTTTTCTTTATCTCACCCCTTCATAATCTTCCAACAAATCCTTATATGTTTGTTTCTTTTTCTTTGGTGGAAATTTTTTATTTACTAATTTTAATCTTTTCTCTTCAGTTATATTTGGATTTTGTTCTTCTATTTCTTTTCCATATTCAGCTCTAATTTGTCTTACTTTAGACTGAGCTATTTTTTCTTCACTCCAAAACATTTTATCAAAAGGTGTATTAAAAAATTGTCTATCTGCTGCTTTGCCAAAACCCATATTACCTTTTAATGGTGCTGGTATAAAAGTTCTATTAAATTGATTAAAAAACTTACTATCACCATACATTGGGCCAGAAGTATATGTATCATTTCCAGATAACATTTCACTTGCAGCTTTAGCAGTTTTAGTAACATCTGTCGCAAAACGTAGTAATTGTATTTCTTCTGGGTTAAATAAATTATAGAAAGCACTACCTGTTAAGAAACTTGTACCCTGTTCAGCTAATCCATATAATTTGTTAATAATCACATTATGAGCTTGTCTTTTTAAAGATTCTTCATCATCATCGTCATCATATAAAGCAGCTTTAGCAAGTAACATAGTAGCTGTTATGCTAAGTATAATAGAAATTTCTGTTATTAAATCTCTCATATTCTTAACATCAGTATCACTCATACCAGATTGTTCTAAAGTGCTCCAATCTTGTTTTATAAAAGTTTTACCAAGTAAAGTTTGAGCTGGTATGTTTAACATTTTTAACACTACATGTTTAAGTGTTATACCCATTTCAGACAGTAAACTCAAATTAGTATTTATACCAAATAATTTACCTAAACCTGCACCAACACCCATTGCTACTCCCATACCAACAAAACCACCTGTTAATAATCCTGGTACAATTGCTAACATCATCCCTGTACTTGCACTTATAGAACGATACCTACCTTTAAAATTCTTAATATTCAAAGCTAATATATCTTGCTCTTTAGCAAAACGAATAAACATATATGAGGTTATCCAATTTTTGAACATCATAATAGTTTTTCCCGTTATATATTCCTTAGCCATATTTCCTCTAAGGTCATTATAATCACCATGAGTTCTAACTATAAGTTCAATAATACTTTCTCTAACATTAGAATATTGTTTTCTATTTAGAGATTTACCAGATTTTAGTAATTCTGATTTTTGATTTTCATTTAGAATTTCCCAATTAAAACGATTTTCTTCAGTAGCAAAATTATCTTTTAATGTACCATCCTCTTGCATAGCATCCCATACATTGCTTTCAGTACCGTCTTTACCTACTATCTTAGTATTCATTAACATAGCAATAAATAATGGAGCTTGATTTACATACTCAACACGCTTAGTAATTTCATACGGGCCAAATTTTTCTAATTTAGAAAATCTTGATTTTCTTGAAGCTTTTTGTAACTCATTTGTAGCATCTTGAAGAATGTCATAATTTTGCATCAACACAGATAGTTTTCTAACTTCTGGAGAAACAAGACTTTTCAAACCAAACATTTTAACAGTAGAACCTCTTACAATTTTATTAGCTTTATATAAATATTCTTCAGGAAAATATCTTCCAGAAGAAGCAACTATTTGGTTAGCAATTTGCCCCTCAATAAAGTTTGTAACACCAGAGCTAATATTCCAACCTAAAGACTTAAATCTTATAAATTTTAATATAGAATCAATCATAGAAGCCAATGATATAACACCACCAATATTTTCCTTCATTAATGCTAATTCAGCTATTTGCTTTTCTATAATTGGTTTATCAGCTTCAGACCTTGAAGACCTACTAAGTAATTCTATTTGATAATCTATATCACGAATTATATCTTTTTCTTCTCTTGTATATATCTTATTATTAACCCATTTACTCAAACCTTTCTTAAACTCTACTTCTTTTCCCTCTTTCATAGTAAGATTACCAAATTCATTCTTACTATTATAATTACCAAGTACAGCTCTTGAATACCAAGATTCCATTTGTTTAATTGCTAAATCTCTTTTACCTACAAATATTGGCTCATCGTCATCATCATTCATAACAACACCAACTTTATTTACCATAGGTTTCTTAATAGCATTATAGTGTTCTTTCATAAGTTTCAATGCAGGTAAAACTTTTTGTCTTGCTGAATATTCTGCAATTAAAGCTGACTGTACTTTAAGAATTTTAGGTAAATCCATAGATTTATTTTTAATAACATCATTTTCAGCAGATTTAGATATAAAGGTAGCTAAGTTAAAAGTACTATCTTTCATATTTAAATGAGTCATAATACTCTCAACAGAAGGTGCTATATTAAGTTTACCAGCTATGTATTCTATGACAGCTATTGGTGCTTTTTTCAAATCTAAATTAGTTGGTAAAGTATTTGTCATACCAATACCTAATGCTTCAAGCATTTTAAGTTTCTCTAAAACATATATACGATGTATCTCATCTTTATTTTGTCTTAAGAAGTTATTATTAACAGTATCTACAAGTTCACCTGTAATAGGATTAATCTTATTATAAGTTAATAAATTACTATTTTTTTCTGTAAAGAAACTTCTAAATTTCTCAACAAGCCATTTCCAAAACTCATGTATCTTTTCTAATCCTTGAGCAGAATATAATCTTTCAATAAGTGTTTTTTCTAAAGTATCTAAATCAAAAAGACTATAACCATCTCTTTCATCTATAGGAATAGAATCATATCTCTTTTGAGCAACATCACGTATTATTTGATAGAATTTATATAAAGTCTCATTACTTTCAATTATATTAAATCTCTCATCATAATACCCTGTTTGTTTATCAGAATCTACTAAAGTATAAACACCATCTACCATTTTATATATACCTTCATATCTACGTGGTACAGTTACATTATATCTCATTTGAGAAGATATAACAGTATCTCCCATCATAATAGCTTCATTATTACTAAAGCTTTTAGAAAAGATAAAAGGACTATTTACTTTAGTAAATTTTTCTAACTCGTATAAAGATGTTTGAGTTAAATTTTGTATATTAGTTACATTATCTTGAAGTAACAATTCTTGAATTAAAGCATCTCTTGATATAATATATTCTTTAATTTTTTTTCTTTGTTCTTCCAAGTGTT
>Ga0208198_1002342_pt1 | contig 14353 bp, 8 predicted proteins | sample AD_JPNTR2_MetaG_FD_184446 | JGI IMG/M metagenome (GOLD analysis project Ga0208198, IMG submission 184446) | Active sludge microbial communities of municipal wastewater-treating anaerobic digesters from Japan - AD_JPNTR2_MetaG (SPAdes) (version 2) | ecosystem: Engineered > Bioreactor > Anaerobic >... | reverse complement strand
CGGATGTCGCGCTCGGCGCCGTCACGCAGCACGGTGAGGGTCACCGTCTGCCCCGGCCGGCTCTGAGCGCCCAACACCGAGACCAGCTCGTCGAAGCTGCGGATGGGGACGCCGTCAAACGCGATGATGACATCCCCTCCAACGGTGACTTTGGTCCCCTCGATGGTGACTTGCCGTGTGCCGCCTTGCAGGCCGGCCTTATCCGCCGGGCTATCCTTGATGACCTCAATCACCAGCGCGCCGCGTTGCTCCGCGGGCAGATCCATGGCCGTCGCGATCTCGGCGGTCAGGCTCGTGCCGCTGATGCCGATCCACGGATGGGCGTAGGCGCCTTTCTCGATGAGCACCGGCACGACGCGCTGGACGATCGTGGCCGGAATGGCAAAGCCGATGCCCACGGACGCCTGCACGGGCGAGACGATGGCCGTCGTCACGCCGATGACCTCGCCCTGTTCGTTCACCAGCACCCCGCCGGAGTTGCCCGGATTGATGGGGGCGTCGGTCTGGATGATGTCGGGGATGCTGTACTGGCTGCCCAGCGTCTCACCGACGGCCAGCGAGCGTCCAATGGCGCTGACGAAGCCGACGGTCATGGTGTTTTCCAGGCCGAAGGGGTTGCCGATGGCGACGGCGAGTTGCCCCACGCGAGCCTCCGCCTGAGCCAGGCGCACCGGTCGCAGCTCCGCTTCCGGCGCCTCGACTTTGAGCACTGCCAGATCGCTGTCGGGGTCGGAGCCGACCACCGAGGCGACTGCCGTCGTGCTATCGGAGAACTGCACGACGATGCGCGTCGCGTTCTCAATGACGTGATAGTTGGTGACGATGTGCCCTTCCGTGTCCCAGACGAAGCCGGAGCCGGCGCCTTCTTTGAAGGGCAGCTGCATGTCCTCGGAGAAGGGCAGGATCATCCCGCCGCTGCTCTGTTGGGTGACCCGAATGCTCACTACCGAGGGATTCACGGCGGTGTAGATAGTCGCCAGGGCATCCTGGAGCGCGGTGAGCACCCCAGCCTGGTCCGGCAATGACGTCGGGCCGCTGTCCGCCTCAGAGACGCTGGCAGGCGTCGGCGTCGCTACTTCTTCCGTCTGCGGCTCGGAACGCTGGGCCGTCATCAATGAGAACAAATTGCAACCGCTCAAGGCCACGAGCGCGATCAGGGCCAGGGCGATGGTCAACCAATTTCGTTTGTGCATAAACCCTACCTCCTTCACTATTCACTGCTTGCCACGCACCCGGTGCATTGTCCCTCTCGTCAGCGTGGCGCACTTCACATAGCGACCTCTTGGGCCGTCATTTTCATTATAAGTGCTTTGAGGCAGGAAGTCCTTATGGGGAGCTGTTGCGTGATTTAAGAGCAGCTTAAGACGAGGGAGACGCCAGCGGCTGGCGCACATCCTGCAAGCAAGAGAATGTGAGTTGTGAGGGGTGAGCCGTGAGTAGAGGCTGCGACGGCTTGCCAGTTTGGCTGATGAACCTTTGTGATCTGCAGCTTTTGCCCCTCCCCCAGCCCCTCCCCAACGGCGCTTGCGCCGTTGGGGAGGGGGAGAAAAAATATGGGATTTTGCAGGCGGGCGTAGCCCGCCTGCAAAATCCCATAAAAAAGGGCCCCTTCCTCCCACGCCTTGCGCGGCAGGAAGGGGCCAGGGAACAAGAGTTGATTCTCAATCTTCAGCGGTCGCCAGGAAATCTTGCGTTTTTTAGTCAGTGGCGATACCTTTGTCACGCAAGTGATTTTTCTCGCTTTTTCGCTGACTGCTGATTGCTGATTGCTGATTCGCTGACCTCTATTCTCGAAGGAGGAGGCTCGAGGGGCAGGAGGAGACGGAAACAGCTGCCGCTGCCGGGGGCGCTTTCGATTTCGATGCGCCCGCCGTGGGCGGTGATCAGGTCGCGGGCGATGGTGAGCCCCAATCCCATGCCCTGGGGGAAACGGTGACTGGCTGCCCCGCGATAGAAGGGCGCGAAGATGCGCTGTTGTTCTTCCGGCGGGATGCCGGGGCCGGAGTCTTGCACGGCAATCTCCAGCGTCGCGGCGACGGTCCGCGCGGTGATGGCGACGCTGCCGCCGGCGGGGGTGTATTTGATGGCGTTGCTGACGATGTTGCCGAGCGCCTGCGCCAGACGATCGGCGTCAATGTTGAGGGTGGGGAGGTCAGGCGCCAGCGAGGTCTGCCAGCGCAGGTCTTTGCTCAGCGCCGCTTCCCGCCACGGACTGAGGGTCTGCTGCAGCCAGGGGCCGATGGCAGTTGGCGTCAGATCCAGTTCCAGCGGGCCGAGCGCCTGTCCGTAGAGCTGGGTCAGATCATCCAGTAGCCGGCGCATGCGGGTGACCTCGGCATCCATGCCGTTGAGCAGTTCATCGCGGAGGGCGGGATCCTCGGTCGCGCCGCCGGCGAGGGCCTGGATGGCAGAGCGCAGCGCGCCGAGGGGCCTGCCAATTTCGTGGACGAGGTTGGCCAGCAGGCGCAGCCGCGCTTTCTCCAGGCTTTGAAGCTGGACGGTGAGATCGTTGAAGGCGCGGACGAGCAGCCGGTATTCCGCCGGGCCTTGCTCCGGCAGCTGCTCCAGGGGTTGGCCCTGGGCCATGCGGAGGATCGCTTCGGTGCTGCGCGTGAGAGGCCGTTCCAGATCCAGGGCCAGATACAGCCCCACGCCCAGGCCGACCAGCAGACCTACCGCGAGGACGGAAAAGATGAACGTGCGCGCGCGGGGAAAGCGCTCGTAAACGCTGGAGAGGGGGTCGGTGAGGCGAATGACGCCGATGACGCGATTGCGCTCGATGATGGGAACCAGCACGTCCGCGGCACCGGTGCCTTGCTGTTGCCCGTAATCAATCCGCAAAATGGCGCCGGTGCGCAGCACTTCGGCAAATCCGGGGACGGTCACCGGGCGCCCGATGTTGCTCTGTTCGTCGGGGTTGCTGGAGGCCCACAGCACGCCATCGGCGGTGATCAGGGTCATGGACGCCGAGATGTACGGATCCACCCGCGCGATGAAGGCCTGCGCCTGCAGCGGATTGTACCAGATGGCGGGGTAATTGTCGGCGAGATCCGCCACGAGCAGCGCCTGCCGCTCCAGCTCGTTGGAGAGGCCCGCGAGCAGCACTTGCGTCTCCAGCAGGTATGTCAGCGCCACGCCGATGATGGGGAGCACCACCAGCAGGGGCAAGATATGACTGAGGATCAGGCGGGTACGTAATCGGCGCATAAGTCAAAAGTCACGTCAGGGGGGAGGGGTAATGGGTGATGGGTGATGGGTAATGGGGCCAGCATCCAGCATCCAGCCCTCATCTTCGTGTCGTGCCCAGTCGCGAGCAGTGCTAGCACGGTAATGGGGCCAGCATCCAGTCTCCAGCCCTCATTCCACCAGCTTGTAGCCCACGCCACGGACGGTGACGATGCGTTGGGGGGCATGGGGGTCGTCCTCCAGTTTTTCGCGTAGCCAGCGGATGTGCACATAGACCACTTGAGGCTCGCCGGCGTATTCGGCGCCCCACACGCGGGCGAGCAATTCTTCGACCGACAGCACCCGGCCGGCCTCCTGCGCCAGTGCCGCCAGCAGATCGAACTCCCGCGGGGCCAGTTCCACCGGCTGTCCGCGCCGCATGACGGTGTGCGCCGCCATGTCCACGACGAGATCGCCGATCACCAGCGGGGGCGGCGGGGTGGAGGGCGGAGGCGCCGCGCGGCGTAGCACCACTTTGATGCGGGCGAGCAACACGTCCATGTCGAAGGGCTTGGTGATGTAATCGTCGGCGCCCAGCTCCAGGCCCAACACCTCGTCGAGCTGCCGTCGCCGCGCGGTGACGAAGATCACGGGGGCCGTCACCTGCGCCCGCAACGCCCGTAGTCCGTCCAGCCCATCCATTCCCGGCAGGCCGATGTCGAGGAGGATCAGGTCGGGCGGGTCGAGGCGCACGGCGACGAGGGCATCTTCGGCTGTGGCGGCCGTAGCGACCGTGTAGCCGGCCTTCTCCAGATTGAAGGCCAAGCTGCGCCGCAGGAGCGCGTCATCGTCTACGATCAGAATGCGTTTGGACACGGCAGAATGTGGCGCGAGCTGCAGTTCGCGGCCGGCATGGGCTCGTGATTATTCTTCATAGCCGTGGGGATGGGTTTTGTGCCAGGCCCAGGCGGTTTCCACGATCTGGTGGATGTCCGGGTAGTGCGGCTCCCATCCCAGCTCGGCGCGGAGGACGTCGCTCGCGGCGATGAGGACCGCCGGGTCGCCCGCCCGGCGCCCGACGATCTCCGCCGGGATGGGATGTCCCGTAACGTCGCGGCAAGCCTGGATCACCTCCATCACCGAAAAGCCGAGCCCGTTCCCCAAATTGTAGCGGCGACTGCCCTTATCCAGGGCGTACAACGCCAGGATGTGCGCCTGCGCCAGGTCGCTGACGTGGATGTAGTCGCGGATGCAGGTGCCATCGGGGGTAGGGTAGTCATCGCCGAAGACCTTGATGCTTTCGCGTTGGCCCAGGGCCACTTGCAGCGTCAGCGGGATGAGATGCGTTTCGGGATGATGATCCTCGCCGCGTTGGGCCGTGGCGCCGGCGGCGTTGAAGTAGCGCAGCGTGGCATAGCGCAGGCCGTACACGCGGTCGAGCCAGTAGAGCAGGCGCTCCAGGATGTGCTTCGATTCGCCGTAGGGGCTGCCTGGCACGATGCGTTCCGTCTCCGCGATGGGAATGCGTTGGGGGTCGTCGAAGAGATTGGCTGTCGAGGAGAGGATGAACCGTTGCGCGCCGTAAGTCACGGCGTTCTGCAGCAGATTCAGGCCGTTGGTGACGTTATCTCCCAGATATTTGAAGGGCAGCGCCATGGATTCGCCGACGAGGGTGTTGGAGGCGAAGTGCATGACGGCCTCGGGCCGCTGAGCCTTGAACAGGGCTTCGACGGCGTCGAAGTCGGCCAGATCGCCCTGGACAAAGATGGCCTCGGGGGGAATGGCGGCGCGATGGCCCTGCGAGAGATTGTCGAAGACGACAACGTCTTCGCCCGCGGCGAGCAATTGCTCTGCGACGACGCTACCGATGTAGCCTGCGCCACCTGTGACGAGAACTTTCATGGGACACTCCTGTCGTTTTGAATCTTTTGTGATCGGGTCACCTCAAGGCCCTATCATACACGCGCCGGGGCAAAGCGTCAAATGGCGGCGGCGCTTTGAGGATGCGCCCTTCATAGCAACAGCAGCTGCCGCAGATCCCGTCGGTTTGCGGGGCGTCTGCGGCAGCTGCGGAATCGGCGAGTGTCCCCGTCGGTCCGGCGAGTCTTAGCGCTCTGCGGGAGAGGCGTCCTCACGCTCTTGCGTCTCTTGCCTCAGAAAGTCAAAGAGGTCTTCGGGGCTCAGGAACCCGCGGCGTTCGCCAGTGCCGGGGCACTCCAGCGAGGCGCGCCAGCGTCGTTCCCCTCCTTCGGTGGTTTCCCAGAGCCGCAATAGATAGGAAAGATAACGCGGGTGAGTTTTTCCCTGGCGCATGGTTCCTCATTTCAAAGTTTGTTCCCACCGGGCTTCCCCGCGCTCATCCGTGAGCCAGGCTGCCTCGAACGCAAACGCTCGCGTCCGTTGGGTCGTGCACGATGCTGCTTCGCTAGCCGTTGAACGTCTTATCCCTCTTGCCACGCAGCGATGAGCCGCACGCCCAAATCTACCAGCTGCTCTAACGCCGTCGGATCGAGCAACTGCGTGTTTTGTACGTTAATCTGCATCCCGCGCGGGTTAATTTTCACCACCAGCGGTAGCTTCGGTGACCAGTCGGTGAGCGCGCGTTCGACGTCGAAGGTGAGCAGCCGCCGGGCGGCGCGTTCATCATGGGCCCAGATCATATATCGCTCGCGGAGCGCGCCGCTGCCGAGCGGGACCTCTTGTAATCCCGGAAAGAGCGGCGCATCCTCACCGAGCATCAGGCTGAGCGCCTTCTGCACGACCACGCTCGCCAGTCCGCCGAGGGCTTGCGGATCGGGGAGGGGCCCCGCCGCCGTGCGCGGGCCGATGAGGATCAGCCCGTCGGCGAGCGCGGCACCCGCGCTTTGCCAGCACGTGCAGCGGCGACCGGTGGATGTGCCGCTCTCGGAATCCGTTGACGAGGCGGTGAACGTGCTCTCCAGCGTCCAGGCGCTGTCCGGCGTCCTGCCCGTGATCCGGTAGCCGGAGGTGCGCCCTTCTCGGAGGGGGGTGTATTCCCAGCCGTGGGCGGTCGCCGTCGCTTGCAGCGCCGCCATGCGCCGGGACTGGAGGCGCCGGTTGAGCAGCAAGATCGCGCCGATGAACACGGCAGTTCCCACCGAAACCACGATGCCCAACGTCAGATCGTCCATGGACACCTCCTTCACCGCCAGAGGCTTTGAAGCCATGATCCGCGAGCGAGGCCCGACTCCTGACCCGATGGCTTTTCCTAGTGTTTCAGGGTCAGTGGCAAGTATACCTTGTAGCCTGCCACATACAACTCCGACAGGCCGGTCGTCGTGCCCGCGCTCATGTTGGGGATGGTGTTGTACTGCGCCGTCGTGCTGGTGGTGCGGAGACCCTGCCCCTCAGCTAAAGGTGTGGCAAGGGTCGCGCTCCAGTTTCCCTGCGCATTGGCCGTCACCACCGCTAACGAGGCTAACGTCTCGGTGATGTTATCGGTGTCGTCGCGGAACAGCTCGATGACGCAGTTGGGGCAGGGCGAGTTGGCGCCGGCCGTTCCCTGGATGGTGACGCCGCTGATCTGAGTCACCCTCGCCGGTCTGAAAGCCTCAAACGGATTCGGCAGACTGGGGTTGACCTGGATGGCGCTTTCTGGCCTGGCTGCGCCCTCCAGGTGCGGCCAGGTTCGGGTCTTGAGGATGACGTTGCTGCGCAGGGTATTGGCGTCGTACAGGGCGCCGTTTAAAGAGATGGCTGACAGCTCCGCTTCGACAATCTGATTGCCCTGGATGGTGAGGGTTTTGGGGCCATCGGAAAGATAGACGCCCCGACCACACACCCCGATGGCGGCGTTATGGCCGTCGCGTCCAATGCGGTTGTTGCGGATGGTTTGACGTTGGCCGCTCACGCGGATGCTATCGGCCTGCAGGGACCACTGCGAGATCTGAATACGGATACCCGCGAAGACGTTGTCCTCAATGGTGTTATCGCTGTCGGCGACGCTGATACCGCTGCCGCCCAGCCAATCCTCCGGCGTGCAAATCAGGCTGGGGTCGGTCTTTTTCTCTGTCACTCGGCCATCGGAGCGTGTGCCGATGAAGTTCCCGCTGAAGGTGTTGTGTGTCCCCCGAATCGCGGCCGCGACGCCATTGAGGCCCAGGAAATAGTTGTTCTTGATCTCGTTGTAGTCAGCGCCGGTTGTCAGGGCGACGCCATCGCTGCCGCTGCCGTTCTGAGGATTAGCGTCGCGTAACAGCGGCGCTGTGCCGGCGTCATTCAGCCCGAACCAGTTGTTCTCAATGAGGTTATGATCGGTGTTGACGTAAATGCTGGTCCTCAGATTCTGGAACCCCAGACCGCGAATGACGATGTTGTCGTTGCCGGCCACATCCCCGACGATGAACCCATCTTTCATGCCCGTGCCCGGCCCGACGATCACGATCTTGGGGCCGGTGATGCGCCCTCCTGGCTGCGTACTGCCATCTATGGTGATGTCGCCATTCAGCCGTCTGAAGATGCTGGTCTGGGTGGTGTTGTAGACCTGGATTCTCCACAGCTGCTGGGCGGCGTCGTATCCATGAGCGGCTTCGGCGGGGATGTTGAAGTTGATGAGCACGGGCCGTGAAGCCGCCAGGCGCGCCTGCACGATGGCGCGCCTGAGGGTACAAGGCGTGTCCGTGAGGCAGGTCTTGCTCTGACTGTCGTCCGGATCGGTCCCGCTATTGACGGTGATGGTTGTGGCAAAGATGGCGTTCTGGACAGGTGTGGCTTGCGCTGGTTGCACTTCCCCTCCGGCGCAGAGCACCGCGACCATCACGAGGAGCCCCAGAATTCCATCTGACCCACGCTTGAGTTTCTGCATCATGATCGTACTCCTTTCAGTTGATAAGCTTCCCATTTCCGCTGGACTCTGGGCTGACTATAGCCGGGGTGCGTCAAAAAAACGTCAAAACCGGTGTATAATTTGAGAAAGCCTACGGGCAATGTTTGCGAGATACTGAGAATCATGCCACGACTCACGCTCAACCTGCTGGGGCCATTTCAGGCCAGGCTTGATGATGGACCCACGATCGCTTTCCCCACCGATAAGGCCCGCGGTTTGCTGGCCTATCTGGCGGTCGAAGCCGCGCACGCGCAGCGACGGGAGTATCTGGCGGCGCTGCTCTGGCCCGATCAACCGGAAAACCGGGCGCGCCACAACCTCCGACAGGCGCTTTCCTCCTTGCGGCAGCTGCTCGGCGATACAGAGGAGTCCCCCTGCCCCTTTTTGCTGGTGGAACGGGAGACGGTGCAGTTCAACCCCGCAAGCGATTTTTCCCTCGATGTGGCCGAATTCGTGGCGTTGACCGAGGCGTTGCGCCAGCATCGGCACCAGGCGCCGGAGCGTTGCCTGCCCTGCATCCGGCGTTTTCAGCGTCTGGCGGCGCTGTATCACGGGGAGTTTCTGCTCGAACCGCTGGCAGCGGATAGCGAGCTCTTCGAGGAATGGGCGTTGCTCAAGCGGGAGTGGTTGCGGCGTCTGGCGTCGGAGGCTTTTGCGGCGCTGGGCAATTATCACGAGCGACGCGGCGAACTGGCATTGGCCCGTGATGCGGTGCAGCGGCTGGTGGATCTCGAACCCTGGCGCGAGGAAGCGCATCAACAGTTGATGCGCCTGCTCGCGGCAGAGGGGAAACGCAGCGCCGCGCTGGCGCAGTACGAGATCTGCCGCCGCATCCTGGAAACTGAGTTCGGCGCTCAACCGGCGGCAGAAACCCAGCGCCTTTTCGTGCGGATCAGGGCCGGCGATGCCGGCAGCGAGGGGCCGCCGGGACGCCCTCGGGGGGAGCTCCCCTTTGTCCCGCCGCTGCCCCGCTTCCCGGCTCCCTTTGTGGGACGTGAGACGGAACGCGCGGAGCTGGCCGAAATGCTCGCCAATCCTGATTGCCGTCTGATCACCCTCGTTGGCCCTGGTGGCATTGGCAAGAGCCGCCTGGCGCTCCAGACGGCAGAAGAGCACCGCGGTCTGTTCGCTGATGGCGTGGCGTTCGTCCCCCTCGCGTCGGTGACTCACGCCGAGCTGGTGGCGGCCCTGATAGCCGAAACATTGCGCTTGCCGGAGGCAGCTCACATCACGCCGCGTCGCCTGCTCGATCAATTGCGCGACAAGGAGCTGCTGCTGGTGCTGGACAACTTCGAGCACGTGTTGGATTGCTGCGGGCTGCTCAGCGATTTGTTGCGCGCCGGCCGCCATCTCAAGGTGTTGGTCACTTCGCAGGAGAAATTGCGCTTACAGGAAGAATGGCTGTATCCCCTGCAAGGGCTGTCATATCCGGCGGATGTCGCCAGCATGGGTGGCCCGCCGGAGGTCTATGACGCGCTGGCGCTCTTCCAGCAACGGGCGGTGCAGGTACAGCGGCGCTTCAGCCTCAGCGCTGACGTGTTGCCAGACGTCATCCGCATCTGCCGGCTGGTGGAGGGGTTGCCGCTCGGCGTAGAGCTCGCCGCCGCCGCTGTCGGCGAGCAGCCGTGCGCTGCGATCGCCGGGGCGCTGGAGCGGACTTTCGACGCGCTGGAAAGCCCGTTGCGGGACGTGTTCGGGCGCCATCGCAGCCTGCGCGTCGTTTTTGAGTATGCGTGGGGATTGCTGACCGCGGCGGAACGGGACAGTTTTGCGGCGTTGGCGGTCTTCGCCGGCAGTTTTGAGGCCGAGGCCGCTTCGGCGATCGCGGGGGTGAATCGCGCGACGCTCACCGCGTTGGCGGCCAAATCCCTTCTGGCCTTTGACGGCGGGCGTTACTCGTGGCATGAGGCGACGCGCCAGTATGCGTGGGAGCAGCTGCTCGCCTCGGCTCGTGTGGAGCAGTTGCGCGATCGTCACGGCGCTTTTTTTGCCGCGCGCGTGCGCGACAGCGCCGCGTTGTTGGAGGGCCCCTTGGCGCAGGCGGCGCTGTCCGTCCTGGAAAGCGACCGGGCCAACATTCAGGCGGCGTGGAGTTGGGCCGTATCGCAGCGGCAGATCGCCACTCTGGCGGAGATGGTCGAAGGGCTCAGGAAGTTTTATCGTCGCCGAGGCCCCGTTGTGGAGGGGCTACGGTTGCTGGAGCAGGTGTTGGCGTTGCCGCCGGCGGTTCTGACACCGGACTTCGAGGCGCGGGTGCGCGCGGCGCAGGTGCAGTTGCTGGGCCTGCAATTGCGCTTCGACGAAGGGGTGGAGAGCGCCGCGCGATTGATCGCGTTGGGCGAGGGGTTGGGAGCGCCGTTGGTGCAGGCGGAAGGTTACCTGCTCGAAGGGCAAACTTTACAGCAGCAGGGGAAGTTTGAGGCCGCGCAGCAGGCTTTGGAGAGCGGCCTGGAACGGTTGGATGCGCTTCAGACCGCGGAAGGGGGACACCGCCGTCTCACAGCGAACCTGCTGCGCGAGTTGGGAAATGTCGCCATACGCCGCGGCGATCTGGCCATGGCCGAGGCGCGTTATGCCGCGGCGCTGGAGCTGTTTCGCGCGCTCGAAGACGCAGGGGGTGAAGGCGCTGTGCTCAACAACCTGGGGAATGTTGCCTTCGATCGCGGGGATTACGTCACGGCGCGGGCGCATCTCACGGCGGCGCTGGCGCTGTACCGGAAATTGGGCAACCTTCCCGGGGAGGCCAAAGCGCTGAACAACCTTGCCAACGTCGCGGCAGATCAGCGGGATTATGGGGTAGCGTTGCAATACTATCGCGAGGTGTTGCAGATTCATCAGACGTTGGAGAACTTGCCGGCGCAGAGCACGGTGCTCAACAATCTGGGAGCGCTGTATTGGGAACTGGGCCTGTACGCCGAGGCGCGCGAGACGTATCGGCAAGCGCTGGCCATTTTTCGGGAGTGCGGCAATCGCCAGGCCGAAGGGGAGATTTTAGCCAATCTCAGTTTGGTGGAACTCCAGACCGGTGACTTACAGGCGGCGCTGCGTTTGGCGCAGGAGGCCGCAGCTGCGTCGCAGGAGAGCGGCGACATGTCCAACCTGGCAAACGTCCGCACCTATCTGGGGAAGATCCACGCGGCATTGGGGCAGGTCGCTGAAGCTGAACGGGGATATCACCAGGCGCTCGCGCTCCGGCAAGAGCTGCCTCATCCCGGCCGCCTGTTGGAGCTGCAGGTTGAGCTCGCCGCGCTTGCTTTACGTCGCGGCAAATCCGCTCAGGCGCTGGCCGACATTGCCCCCGTCCTTGGGGCCTTGGAGAACGACGAGGCTTTGGAGGGCGCGGAGGAGCCCTATCGGGTGTTCTGGCTCTGTTATGAGATCCTGCGCGCTAACGCCGACCCGCGGGCGACGCCGCTGCTGGTCCGGGCGCGACGCCAATTGCTGACCCAGGCCGCATGTATCCCCGATGCGGGACTGCGTCGCGCATTTTTGGAAAACGTCCCCGCTCACCGGCAGATCATGCACGACGTGTAAGCAGCGCCGGAGCCAAAGCTCACGGCTGAGTGCGACGGGATCTACATGGCGCGGTCTGTCCGCCCGCGGTCGGCGGGCTTTCATCGCGGGCTAGAGGGTGCGGCGAATCTCCTCCAGGGTCTCGCGGGCCGATGGCGCCAGGTTGAAGAATTGTTGGAGGTTGGCGCAAGCGTAGTCAGCGCAGTGCGCGCAATTGGCCACGCCGCGCTCGCTGCCGCAGGCGCGGATGGGGCACATGCCGCAATAGCTGTTCAACCGTTCACCTGCCAGGCACCCATCGCACATGACGTTGGCCACCGTCATATCGGGAGCGTTGTATTCCAGCCGCCATTTGGCCGCCAGCTGCTCCAGCCCTGCCGTGTCGTTGGCCTGCGTCAGCAAATATGCCTCACACTCGGAACAGACAAGTCCGCAGTAAGCCACAATGCGTTCCATGGTTTGATTTCCTCCCCTGGCTGCATTCTCAACGCTATTCTATACCAAAGCAGGGATTTGTCCGATGCAGACAGAGCGGCCGCGGCGACACGGCCATGGCAACATTTGAGATTCTTTGTGGTATAATGGGGATGATAGAACTTCTGTTCTAAAAAGGATCACCATGGAACCCAACGAGATTATCATCCGTGGCGCGCAACAGCACAATCTCAAGCACCTGGACGTGCGGATTCCGCGCAACAGTCTGGTGGTGTTGACCGGCGTGAGCGGCAGCGGCAAATCCTCTCTGGCTTTTGACACGATCTATGCCGAGGGGCAGCGGCGGTATGTGGAGAGTCTTTCCTCATATGCGCGGCAGTTCCTGGGGCAGATGGAGAAGCCTCGCGTGGACTTCATCGGCGGCCTGAGTCCCGCCATCGCCATCGAGCAGAAGGCGGTGAGCAAGAATCCCCGCTCGACGATGGGCACGGTCACGGAGGTGCTGGACTACCTGCGCGTGCTGTTCGCGCGGGTGGGGGAGGCGCATTGTCCGACGTGTGGACGGCCGGTCCATGCGCAGAGCGCGCAGCAGATAGCCGATCAGATCGCCGCGCTGCCTGCCGGAACGCGCTTTCAGCTTCTCGCCCCCGTGGTGCAGAAGCGCAAGGGGACGCACGCCGACGTGCTGGAGCAGGCGCGCCTGGCGGGGTACACTCGCGCTCGCGTGGACGGGGTCCCCGTGGAGCTCAGCGCCTCCATCAAACTGGCGAAGACGAAAACCCACACCGTGGAGCTCATCGTGGATCGCCTGGAGCTCCCCGAAGCGCCGGACGCCGACTTTCACACGCGGTTGCTGGATTCCGTGGAGACGGCCTTGCGCGCTGCGGAAGGGGTGCTGGTCGTGGACGTGATCGGCGGGGAAGAGCTGCTCTTCAGCGAGCAGCACGCCTGCGCCCATTGTGGGATCAGCTTCCCGGAGCTGACCCCGGCGCTGTTCAGCTTCAACTCGCCTGCGGGAATGTGCCCGGAGTGTAACGGCCTGGGGACGCAGCTGGAAGTGGATCCGGCGCTCATCTTCCACGATCCGACCCTCTCGCTGCTGGACGGCGCGCTGCGGTGGTATGGCGAGCTCCGCAAGAAACAACGCAGCTGGACTCTGCGGGAGCTGGAGGCGATCGCCCGGCATTACGGCGTGAGCCTGGAGACCCCCTGGCAGGAGCTGCCCGAGGAGTTCCGTCACACCCTGCTGTATGGGTCTGGCAAGGAGCGGATCAACTTCAAGTATGAAGGGGACCGCGACGACGCGACCTGGTCCGGCGAGGTGCAGCGCCCCTTCGAGGGGATCGTCGCCTGCATCCGGCGGCGTTTCCGTCAGACGAAGTCCGAGTACACGCAGCGTTGGTATCTCAGTTTCATGAGCGAGCAGCCCTGTCCGGCCTGTCAGGGCGCGCGGCTGCGGCCCGAAGCGCGCGGCGTCACCGTCGGCGGGCTGACCCTGCTGGAGGTGGGGCGGATGACGATTGACGCCGCGCATGCCTGGATCGCGTCGTTGGGGGGAACCTTTGACGCTGAGCAGCTGGAGATCGCCGGCGAGGTGCTCAAGGAAATCCGCGATCGCTTGCAGTTTATGCTCAACGTGGGGCTGCACTACCTCACGCTGGATCGCCCGGCACCCTCGCTTTCCGGCGGTGAGGGGCAACGCATCCGCCTGGCGAGTCAGATCGGCTGTGGACTGGTGGGCGTGCTCTACATTCTCGACGAGCCGAGCATCGGTCTGCACGCCCGCGACAACCGCGCTCTGCTCGACACGTTGTTGCGCCTGCGGGACATGGGCAACACGGTGTTGGTGGTCGAGCACGATGAGGAAACCATGCGTCATGCGGATTGGATCGTAGACCTGGGGCCCGGCGCGGGCCTGCTCGGCGGCGAGGTGGTGGCTGCCGGCACGCCGCAGCAGATCATCGAAAATCCGCGTTCGCTGACGGGGCGTTATCTCAGCGGCCAGCTGGCCGTCGTCTCGCCGAATGGCGGACGCCGCACGCCGCAGAATGGCAGCCTCGTGTTGCGGGGCGCGACGCTGCACAATCTCAAGAACGTGACGGCGCGTTTCCCCCTGGGCGTGCTCACCTGCGTTACCGGCGTGAGCGGCAGCGGCAAGAGCAGCCTCGTCGCGGAGACGTTGTATCCGGCGCTGGCGCGGACGCTCAATCGCGCGGAAACCCGTCCCGGCCCCTATGAGCGGCTGGAGGGGCTGGAGTACCTGGACAAGGTCATTGACATCACGCAAGACCCCATTGGGCGCACGCCGCGCTCGAATCCGGCGACCTACGTGGGCGTCTTCGACGAAATCCGCCGTGTGTTTGCCGCGACACCGGAAGCGAAGATGCGCGGCTA
>Ga0208198_1002340_pt1 | contig 14367 bp, 11 predicted proteins | sample AD_JPNTR2_MetaG_FD_184446 | JGI IMG/M metagenome (GOLD analysis project Ga0208198, IMG submission 184446) | Active sludge microbial communities of municipal wastewater-treating anaerobic digesters from Japan - AD_JPNTR2_MetaG (SPAdes) (version 2) | ecosystem: Engineered > Bioreactor > Anaerobic... | reverse complement strand
CGGAATGAGTCGGAATAGACAGAAAGTGATGGAGTTAGAGGAAGTTAGAGGAAGTTAGAGGAAGTTAGAGGAAGTTTGGTCTGTGAAACGTGAGCCGGGAAACGTGAAACGTGAAAAGAAGAATTGAGAATATGATGGAGTTAGAGGAAGTTTGGCCCGTGAAACGTGAGCCGGGAAACGTGAAACGTGAAAAGAAGAATTGAGAATATGATGGAGTTAGAGGAAGTTTGGCCCGTGAAACGTGAACTGGGAAACGTGAACCGTGAAAAGAAGAATTGAGAATATGAGGAAGTTAGAGGAAGTTTGGTCCGTGAAACGTGAGCCGTGAAACTTGAACCGTGAAAAGAAGAATTGAGAATGTGATGAAGTTAGAGGAAGTTTGGTCCGTGAAACGTGAGCCGGGAAACGTGAAACGTGAAAAGAAGAATTGAGAATATGAGGAAGTTAGAGGAAGTTTGGCCCGTGAAACGTGAGCCGGGAAACGTGAAACGTGAAAAGAAGAATTGAGAATATGATGGAGTTAGAGGAAGTTTGGCCCGTGAAACGTGAACCGGGAAACGTGAACCGTGAAAAGAAGAATTGAGAATGTGATGAAGTTAGAGGAAGTTAAAGGAAAAGTGAACAGTTAAAACAAAATTCTCTAATTGAAATATACAGTTAATGAATCAACTAACAAAAACTATTTCTTCCTAATCTTAAAATACGATACCAATTCCACAAACTGGTTAGCAAACTCTGAAAGCTTATTGCTGGTTGTAACAACCTCCTCGCTGATAGCAACATTTTGCTGTGCAACAACATTTTGCTGTTGAATTGCATTATTTACCTGCTCAACGCCCACATGTTGCTCAATGCTTGCAGCGGTAATCTCCTGAATTAACTCGGTGGTTTTAGTAATATCGGGGATAAGTTCGTTGAGCATGGTTTGGGTATGCTGAGCCACGCTCACGCTCTTGTGGGCCATTTGAACAATTTCATCGGCTGCGGCCTTACTAGTTTCAGCAAGTTTACGTACCTCAGCAGCAACCACGGCAAAGCCCTTCCCATGCGCACCGGCACGGGCTGCCTCAACGGCGGCATTAAGTGCAAGTATATTGGTTTGGAAGGCAATATCAGTTATAACATTGATTTTTTGGGCAATATGGTTAATAGCCTCCAAATTCTCCTCAGCCGATTTATTCAGGTTTTGCACACCATCTAATACTTTACGCGAGTAAACTTCGGTTTGTTTGGAATTATCGGCATTCTTTTCGATATGAGCTGCAATTTGTTCCATGGAGGAAGAAATCTCCTCGATTGACGAAGATTCCTCAGCAGCCCCTTCAGCCAATTGGCTTGAAATAGTGTTTAGCTCATCGCTCATGTCGCGTAACCTGCTCACATTGTTTTGGATTTGCAAAACAACTCGTCCAAAGTTATCCTTTATCATACTGGTAGCCTGAATAAGCTGACCCAAATCGGTTTTGGGGTTAACATTTGTATCGTCATCGGGAACGTTAAAATCGCCCTCGGCTAGCTTGTAAAGCTTATCAATTGCCCTTGATAGTGGACGAACCACTTTTATGGTTGCGTAATAAAAGCAAAGCACGCTGAAAAGCACGTTAACGGCAAGCATCACGTAACGAATCAATGTGTCGCCATCGTAAAATTTTATCCTGATGCTCACCGTTGTCATGATGAACAGCAGGTTTATTAGCCAAACAATGCCAACTTTTACAAATATACTATTCTTATAAACTCTGCTAAGGAGAATTGCAGCGGCCACTCCCGAAACTAGAGTGCTGATAAGTAAACTAATTATGAAGTCCATAGATAGTTTTTTAAAATGTTGGCTACTGATTTGAACTAATTGATGTGTAAGTTATAAAAAAAATCAACATCAAATTATAGCATTAACATAATGGTATCCGAAACATGAATAACTCAGGATTACAATCGCAACTGCATTCTAAACCATAATAATTCAGGTTTTGACAACTGAAACCTATATCCTTTCAATACATTAACCTTAAATAGAATGCAATGTTGTATAGTAAAGGTTATATGTCATGTTGCGCGAAAGCGAAATATTACGCTGTCGTGCTGAGTCCCGATTTATAGGGATAGACTTCGCCAAAGCATCTCATTGCTCATTTTCTTCAATCCTTTGAATAGATCCCTCGACTTTGCTAGGGATGACAAAAACCCTATCTTCCTTTCTGCTCCCTTGTTATGCTGAGCTAGCCGAAGTATCTCTTTGCCTTAAACCCTCTAATACTTGTTAATTTTTTGGAAACTGCTCTTTGCGGTGCTTTTTTATTGCGATGCAAAGCTTCACCTTTGCTCTTTGGAAAAAGTATTGCGTGCATCGCTATACATGTAGGAATAATCTTGGTGTTACAAATATTTCGCCCCTACGGGGCTGAGAGCGTTGATTGTTGTTTGGGGGAAAAGACCTCTCCCCAGCCCTTTTCCTTGAGAGGGGATGGATCGGAAGAAGCAAGCAGAGGCATAAAAGCCTGACCCGGCAATGGGTCGGGGGTGGAACATGGCGGTGGGTTTAGTAAGCGATACCACATGAGTCACGCCGCAGGCGTGGCGAATAGTATCGCGTAGCAGTTCCACCCACGGGGCACCCATCGGGTCAGGCTTTTCAGCCTTGATTTTCTTTGGTTCTTTCTTGTATCAAGACAAGAAAGAACTTTAAAATAGCTCTTTGCAATGTTTTTCCTTTGCGATGCAAAGCTTCACCCTTGCTCTTTGGAAAATGTATTGCGTGCATCGCAATACAAGTGGGAGTATACATAGGTTTACAAACGTTTAGCCCCTACGGGGCTAGAAGCGGTGTTCGTTGTTCGTGAATCGTTGTTCGTGAAGCTATTGTCATGTTGAGCACAAGTGAAACGTCTCATGGGGTCGATTAGAGATCATTCGCTGCGTGCAAGATGTCAGACATGTATATTTTTGTTAACTAAACAACATTGAAATAGAATGAGTTATTTTCTATACTACAAGCAACAAATTTTCATCCACATCGGTATCAAATCGCTAACTTTGCACAAACTAACATTTTGCATTTACAATGATTTACCCCGATACCTTTGAGCAAAAGGTTGGATTTGATAAGGTTCGCGAGTTAACGCTTGCGCGCTGTCTATGTGAACTTGGCGAACAGCGAGTAAGGGATGCCGGATTCAACACCAATCCTGACATTGTTTTTGAATGGATTGAGCAAACCCATGAAATGAAGACTATCTGCCAGATGGAGGATGGCTTCCCCACCGATGGCTATATTGATGTTACTCCAGCCCTACGTAAACTTAATGTGGAAGGGCAATGGCTCGATGAGAATGAGCTACAACAGCTACGGCGCTCGTTGGATACCATAAAGCAACTTCTTGCATTTGTGAAAAGGGTATCGGATAAATACCCAGCAATTGCGAAGCTTGCAACAGGAATAAACTACTACCCTTATGTTATTGAACGTATTGACAGTATTCTGGACAGATACGGTCGAATAAAGGATAATGCATCGGCAAAGCTGGCCGAAATTAGAGCAAGCATAAGAGCAAAGGAAGCATCGGTAAACAAGCTAGTGCAAGGAATAATGCGCAGCGCTCGCGAACAAGGAGTTGTTGAAGCCGACACACAGCCAACAGTCCGCGAAGGACGGGTGGTTATTCCCGTTGCGGCTGCAAACAAAAGGAAACTAAAGGGGATTGTTCATGACGAGTCGGCTACCGGCAAAACCGTTTTCATTGAGCCCGTTGAAGTGGTTGAACTTAACAATGAAATTCGGGAACTTGAGTACGAGGAGAGGCGCGAAATAGTTAGAATACTGATTGAACTAGCCGATAGTATAAGACCGTACCTGCCGGAGCTGCTTACTGCCTACGATTTCATGGGCGAAATTGATTTCATCAGGGCAAAAGCGCTACTAGCCATGGAGTTTGATGGGGTCAAACCCATACTAAACAGTAACTCAACGGTAATATACCTTCGTCAAGCCCGACATCCAATTCTACAGCTGAGCCTTAAAAGAGAGGGGAAAAGGATTGTTCCGCTCGATATTGAGCTGAACCTAAACGATAGGATTCTACTGATATCGGGCCCCAATGCCGGGGGCAAATCGGTTTGTTTAAAAACGGTTGGGTTACTGCAGTACATGCTACAATGCGGTTTCCTTCCGTGTGTTTTGGAAAATTCCGAAATGGGAATATTTTCAAAGATTTTCATCGACATTGGCGATGAGCAGTCGTTGGAGAATGACCTAAGCACTTACAGCTCGCACCTAATCAACATGAAACAAATGCTTAGGCATGCCGATGGCCAAAGCCTTGTGCTAATTGATGAGTTTGGGGCTGGAACTGAACCTACCGCTGGAGGAGCAATAGCCGAGGCAATCCTTCAAGAGCTATGCAACAAAGGAACTTTTGGGGTTATTACAACTCACTACTCCAACCTTAAACATTTTGCCGCCAATACACCTGGCATTGTAAACGGAGCCATGCTTTTTGACAACGAACGTATTGAGCCCCTGTTTAAACTTGAAATTGGCAAGCCCGGCAGCAGCTTTGCATTTGAAATTGCGAGAAAAATTGGACTTCCGGAAAAGGTTTTGGATGTGGCATCACAGAAGGTGGGCTCCGATTACATCACCTTTGAAAAGCATCTGCGTGAGATATCGCGCGACAAACGATACTGGGAAAAGAAACGCGAAAGCATAAGGCTTGCCAATAAACGAGCCGAAGAAGCTGAGGAAAAACTCCAAAAGGAACTGGAAGAGCTTGAGAAAAAACGTAAGGAGATTATTGCTACTGCAAAAAAGGAAGCGCAGGAATTGCTGGCCAATGTGAATAAACAAATTGAAAACACCATAAGAACCATTAAGGAAACCAACGCCGATAAGGAACGAACGCGCGAGGCCAGAAAGGCGTTAGAAAATTTAAAAATCGAAATAGAAAATCCAGAAACCGCTAACGCTCTAATTGAGCGTAAAATGGAACTCATTAAGCAACGGCAGGAAAGAAAAGCACGAAAGAATCAGCAAAAAGAGACCATAACAAGCAAACCTGTAAAGGAGGATGAAGTAAGAGCAATAGAACCTGGCGATAAGGTGAAAGTGGAAGGAAGCGATATGGTTGGCGAGGTGATTAGCATTAGCGATAAAAGCGCATCGGTTGCCATAGGTGGAATGATAACCGTAGTTAGGGTTAATAAGCTTAAGAGATTATCTACTGGCGAATACCGTGAAGCGGCAAAGCAGAAACCAACTTTAAACACTGGATTCGACGTTTATAAGCGGAGGTTAAACTTCAAGTCCGATATTGATGTACGAGGATACAGGGCCGAAGAGGCCCTTGAAGCAGTTCAGGATTTAATAGATGATGCCCTGATGCTCGGGTTCAACCGGGTGCGGATTCTGCATGGGAAAGGAAATGGAATTCTCAAGCAGGTAATTCGTGACTTTTTAAAGGCTACTCCGGGCGTAAAAAACTTTAGCGACGAACACGTGGAGTTTGGCGGGGCAGGAATTACGGTGGTTGACCTTGACGTTTAGCGCCTTAGCCTATGAAAATTGAAAGGCATTTTGTATATTGCCAATCAAAATAACAGGTTGTGGAATTACTTATTTACAGCCGTCAATCAAGTACGAGGCTAGAATATATTTGCCGATTTATTTTCAAGGACATACTCCGTATGCCCTACCGATTATCGAGTTCCTACACCGAAGCATCGGAATACAAAGGGCCAATACTAAGCTACGATAAACAGCCGATACCCGGCTCAATAAGTATTATACCAACAACCTTACTGTTTGAAACAGGAATCAACCAAATTCCAATGGAAATAGGTGAATGGAATGGCACGCCTGCATTCCCCATGACCTGGAACCATAAAGCCGATATTCCTTTTGACCTACTTGCAGGCGCATTCTACCTGGTTACCCGCTACGAAGAGTACTTACCCCACAAGCCCGATAAACACGGACGTTTCAGGTTTACTAATAGCATTGCATACAAAAACGGTTTTCTGGAAATACCTGTTGTTGATGTTTGGGCACACAAGCTAGGAGCAGTTATTAAGGAAAAGTTTGGCAACTCACACTCAAAACACCGTAGCTTTACCAGCCAAATAACCTTTGACCTGGACAGCGCATTTGCTTTCAAGGGCAAAGGAATAATCAGGAGCGCTCTGGGCTTTACCAAATCAGCCATTACATTCGATTTTAAAAAGGCTAAAACTCGATTCAGGGTGCTTGCAAACAAAGAACAAGACCCCTTTGATATTTACGACCATTTATTTGCTAAACTACCAGCAGGCGAAGCCACCAAATGGTTTATACATGTTGGCAACTGGAGCAAATACGATAAGCAGGTAAAAACCAGTAACCCTTCGTTCTTAAATCTGGTCAACAAGCTGTCGACACGCTATCCAATTGGTATACACCCATCATACAGAACCTTTCTGAGCGATACAATTTTCCGACAGGAACTGTCGATACTAGTAGATATTCTAGGACAAGCTGTATCGGCATCGAGGTTTCATTATCTACGACAAAGCATACCTTACTCATACTACCCCCTAATGCGAGCAGGAATCACCCAGGAGTACTCAATGGGGTATGCCGATAAGCCAGGATTTAGGGCAGGAACCTGTACCCCCTACCCTTTTTTCGACCTATTTGATAACACAACCCAGAATCTAAAAATCTTCCCCTTTGCCATAATGGATAAATCGCTGCTTAACATTGTCCGCTACGACCCGAATCAAGCCTTTGAGCTAGTTAAGCGCTTGGTACAGGTTGTTAAAAATGTAAACGGGAACTTTGTCAGCGTATGGCACATCGATTACTTAGCTCAAAATAACCCAGGTATTTCGCTCATGGATATTCTGGAAAAAACCATTGAAATGTGCAGGAATGAAGAAAAATCTTGAAATAGAGTTTTTACATCGCGAGGAGATTGACTGTAAGCGTTGGAATGCAACAATTGACAATGCCTTTAATGGAAGTATTTATGCATACTCATGGTATCTGGATGTGGTTTCTCCAAACTGGGGGGCTCTGGCAACAAATGATTACAGCTACCTTTTTCCGCTTCCAATAAAACGAAAATATGGAATAAACTACATAGTTCAACCCTTACACTGCCAGCAGTTGGGGCTATTCTCAACAAATCACATTTCGGCAGATATTGTAGATTTATTCATTGACCAAATACCCGCAAAGTTCAAGTATGTTGATCTAAATCTTAACATCCATAATAAAACCAATAAGCACACGGGTCATATCAACAAACGAAAAACATACATGCTCGATTTATTAAACTATAACGAGCAAGTATTCAGAAACTACAACCAAAATACCAAAAGGAATATTTTTAAAGCCATTGCCAACGAGTTTACACTTACCACCACGTTAAATCCGGTAGATTTTATGAAATTTTACAGGCAATACGGCTTTATGGTTAATCGAAAAAAGGATGTCATTGTTATTGAGAAACTCATTGAGAGCCTTCTAACCCATAATAAAGCAACCATTGCCGGAGTAACTGATAGGAATAACAAACTTTGTGCAGTGGCATTGTTTGCTGAAAGTCACAACACCTTACACTACCTGCTTGGCTCAGCCGAACCCGAGAATAAGAAAAAAGGTGTAATGTTTTACTTAATGGATGGAGTAATAAAAAACCACTGCGGAATGGATAAAGTACTTGACTTTGAAGGTTCAATGATTTTATCAATTGCACGATTTTTTAGTGGTTTTGGGGCAAAACCGTGTACTTATTTTAATTACCATCGTAACTCCTTACCGGCAGGTGAGGCATTGGTTAGCATTAAGCAAAAACTTAAACTCATATAGGGATATGCTGTCGATATCAAAAATCTCGTTAAGGGAGCTGAAACTATTCAATGATGATACGGGTTTAAGCGAGAAAGATTTTTTGCCCATTAGTAAGGTTAGAGCAATGTCGTTAATGGCAAATCCCCGTGCCAACTCAAACGACAATGTACTTTACCAAGCCCACTGGAACGAAAAACTTATTGCATACCTAACTGTATTGCCCGATATTGCATTTGCCAACAACCAATCGATACCATTTGCATGGATTAGTGGAGCATGGGTTCATCCCAGTTTCCGAAGGCAAGGAATAGCCACAAAACTAATTGACGCAGTGGTATTGGACTGGAAGGGAATGTTAATGGCAACTAACTTCTCAAAAATAACCGAAGCTGTATTTGAAAAGACCAAAACATTTAAAACTGTCAAAAAGATTGAAGGGCAAAGGTTTTTCCTGCGCAAAACCCTTTTAAGTTCTTACAACTGCTGCAGCCATAGCAATCCCATCACCTATATAACCGAAAAGTTCATAAACTTGTTGAACCACTCAAACCTTACACGCAAATTTCTTAAAATTCCAAAAAATATTGAGATTGAATACTTTACAAGACCCGACGACGAAATACTAAACAAGCTAACCCTAGCGACAGCCAACACGCTTACAAAACGAAGCACTGAAGAGATTAATTGGATTATCCGATATCCGTGGTTGATTAACGGCCTTTTGCCCGACAGAGCAGCTCAAAAGTTCTTTTTTGCCTCGGTGATACCTGCCTTTGCATATTACATGGTAAAAGTATTTAAAGATGATGAACTTATAGGTGTTTTACTCATGCAGCATAGCAATACCCGTTTTACAGTTCCTTACTACTGGTTTGAAAACGGCACCGAAGATGTTATGGCCAAGGTGATACTGCTGCATGCTTCAAGGGCCAAAGCATCATTTATCAACATTTACAATCAAAAAATTGTGAATTCCATGCTTAATCTACGACCATACTACTTTTACAGCAAAAAACGAACCCGACGATACTTAGTAACCGATAGCATGCTGGATATTATTGGAGACAATTTTGATTTAATGGATGGCGATGGTGACTGTGTATTTATATAGTAGCTCTAATCCATCAAACTTTCGAAATCAATTTCGGTCATTTGCTCGGTCTCAACAACCTTACCCTTTTCACACTTAATGGTGCGGGCTGGAAATTTCTTTATGATTTGATTGTTGTGGGTTGCCATTATTATGGAGATTCCTGAAGCTGAGAGATTATGGAGTATTTGCATGATTCCCTCCGAAGTCTCCATATCTAGGTTACCGGTTGGCTCATCGGCAAGAATAAGTTCAGGATTATTCAATAGTGCCCTTGCAATCACAACACGCTGTTGCTCACCACCCGATAGCTGATGGGGCATCTTATAATCCTTAAACTTTAGCTCTACCATATCCAGAACCTCAGCAATACGCTGCTTAATTGCTGATTTATCGCTCCATCCGGTGGCTTTTAGCACAAAAAGCAGGTTATCGTATACACTTCTGTCAGTAAGCAGCTGAAAATCCTGAAATACTACACCAATTTTTCGGCGTAACTTAGGAACATGCTTGCGTTTAAGCTTCTTCAGGTTGAAACCACACACAAGCCCATCGCCCTCTTTGAGAGGTATTTCGGCGGTAATGGTTTTAATTAGACTTGTTTTTCCGCTACCAACTCTACCCACCAAGTAAACAAACTCACCCTTACCTAGCGAAAAGTTAACATCGGACAGAACAAGATTATCCTCCTGAAATATGTTGGCTGAGCGAATATCAACTGTAAAATTATCCATATAATGCCGAAATGTTTCAAAACGCTAAGGTAAGAAAAAAAATAGAATCTACTTTGCCAACAAATCGGCAATGGCATTTTCAAGGACAGGGAGGTTCCAGCTAAAGCCTAACTGGGTTAAACGTTCTGGGTAAACAGGCTGGTTTGCCAATAGCACCTCGTTAGCCATATTTCCCGGTAAAAGGTGCAGGATAATAGATGGTATGCGGAATAGGATTGGACGGCGGTAGTGATGGGCAACCTGGAAAACTATATCGGCATTGGAATTGGTAGTGGGTGCGGTAAGATTAAATGCTCCCGAGGCAGCCGAATTATCGATAAGAAACTTTATTGCCCTAACATGGTCGGCTATATGAATCCACGGGACAATATTTTTACCATCGCCCAGTATTGCGCCTGCAAAGTAACGGATTGGTTTCGCAATTTTAGGAAAATAACCACCATCGCTGGCCAGCACTATACCCGTGCGGAGTAAAATCACCCGGGTAACATAAGCGCAAGCCAAAGCCTCATTTTCCCAATCGCTTACAAGGGCCGGTAAAAAACCATTACCTACTGCCGATTTTTCAGTTAAAACAGAATTACTACTATATGGATATACACCAACAGCTGAAGCTTGGACAAACACTTTGGGTGTTTTACGGCATGATGCTATAGCCTGCGCTAGAGCCCTTGTTGGAAGTATTCGGCTATCAACAATGCGTTTTCTATTTCGTTTTGTCCAAAGCGTTGCAATACTGTAGCCCGAAAGGTTAATAACAACATCGGCACCCTCAAGCAGGACAGTTAATTCGCTATCGGGTTTACCGCTCCATTCTACAATATCAACATTGATACCAGATTTTTGAACCTTTTTGGGGTTACGGGTAAGCAATTTTACCCGATACCCTTCATTTAGGAGCATGGGAACCAGACTCCTTCCTATAAGACCAGTTCCCCCTGCAATTACTGCAACCTTGTTATCAATACCTTTCTCCATTATTTGGACAGTTCAATCCAGGCTCTTTCTACTATTTTTAACGCAGATGTAAAGGTAGCTATATCGGGAATAATTTCGCCATTAGCCCCCGAAGGGTTGCTATGGCCAATGGGTTTGAAATAGAATAGGCTATCGCCCGTTTTTCTAGAAACCAAAGCCTCATATATGATTGCTGGCTGCCCCGATGTGGCATACTCCTCATCGCCCGGGTACCGGTTGTTGTGCCAGTAGTTGTTAAAGTCCCACGGTTTATTGACCTCCATATACACCTTAAATTCATCAATACCAGCAGGCAGCATGGTCTTTAAAGCAAATGAACCGGAAGGGGTTGCACCGCTAAACGCATCGACCCCCTGATTAACGCGAGGAGCGTTTGACGCGGTTAAATTTTTCCAGCGCGGCAATGCAGCCGGCCTATTTCGCTCACCCGGCAGCCATTTCCCTTTATCGTAAACCCCATATCGGAAAATTCCTGTTGAAATGGATTGCGATGCATAAACTGTGCCTATAAAGTTTCCTCTTAAATCTTCAACCCAAATGGCAATAATGGGATACTTGTATTCCTGTCCGCCAATTACTACAACCTGGGCTGGTACACCATTGCTGAATGGCGAGGTTGTCAGTTCTTGAGTAATTGTTTCGGACTGTGACTGCTGGGTTGGTTTGCACCCCTGCAAAACCAACAAACCCAAAATCACGGATACTAGGATAGTATATGTTCTCATCGTTATCATTTTTTAGAATTCAACAATTACGCCAATGGTAGGTAATACGGTTCCCCCACCGGTTCCCTCAATCTTCTTTAGCAGGTATCGGGTAGCGTCGTTTGGGTCAACCACAGGATTACCATTGGTATCGGAAACTGTAGTGTAAAGCGGGGGCCTATCGCCCTGGAAGTTGTAAACATTCTGAATATCGACATAGAAGTTCAGCATCCACGACTGAAAGTAGTAAGACTTATCGACACGGATATCGAGCTGGTGGAACGACTGCAGTCGAAGACTGTTGAAACTGGAGTAATCGAGCGATGGCTGACGCTGAACATTCCATACATTTATCAACGATGAGGTTGCTAAATCGTAAGGGGTGTACGGCGGGCCACCTACAAATCGCCACTTGAAGCCAAAATCCCATCCTTTTTTAAAGGAACGAGTGGCTGTAAGTGTAACCAAATGGCGATTATCCCAGGATGTTGGAATCCATTTACCTGAAGGTTTTAGGTTACTATTCATTAAGCTAGTTTCGCTTCTAACCAAGGTGTATGAGAAAAGAGTATTGAAACCCAAAAGCTTTTTATTTCGGTAAAGTAACTCAACCCCAAATGTTCGCCCTTTCCCTGTGGACACTAAAGGCTCATCGCCAAAGGTTCCATAGTCGGCACTTTTGCTTGATATTGACACCGAGTCGTTTATGGAAACCGGGTACCTATCGTAGAATTTCAGGAAGCCTTCAACAGTAATCTGACTTTGCTCATTGGGTTGCCATTCAAAACCAGCCATCAGATGGTCCGATTGGATATACGACAAACCATTTGTTTTATTCACTAAAGAGCCAGTGGTGTTGGCAAACCCCAAGGCTGTGTATGGAGGCAGTTGGTAGTATCTTCCAACATTTGCATTCAAAAATAAATTGGGTTTAAGCATATACGACGCTGAAAACCTAGGGCTAAGCTGCTTAAAGAGGTTATTCATCTCGGCTGAATAGCTACTTGCATCGGCCCGAACCCCTAACGAAACCGTTAACTTTGTGAAAAAGGTTCTGTTCACCTGGCCAAAAATATTCCACTTAAACAAATCCATGTTGGTTTCATAAGTATCGGGGGTAAAGGTTTCACCAACAAACTTTGCTCTATAAGTGGAGTTAAAATATCGGGCATACTCCAAACCCGCTCCAAAATTTATACTGTAATTTTTCAACCCTAAATCGCGCTCATAGCGTAACTTATTCTCGGCCTCCCACGATGTATAGTCGAGAACCTTGGGGAGGTTATCATCGTTATTCGTAAACTTGTACTGCCTGTTGTTTAGCATATTTCGGCTAACCACAAGGGTATGGTAACCATTGCTGGCATAGTGCTTGTAAACTGTTCCAAGGGTATAATTCCATTGTGTATTTACAGGTAAATAACCAAGGATGTAACGTTGATACTCATCGGGGTTTTTCAAGCCCAGGTTCAGCTCAAACTCATCAATGGCACCGAGTCCAATTACGGTAATCTCATTTTTTGCATCGATACGGGTTTTAGTCTTGAACTGAAAGTCGTTATAGTTGGGCAAAAACGGAAGTCCTAAGGCGTTAAAAAGGAATTGCAGGTATGAGCGGCGAGCCGAGAAAATCATGGTAGTATTATTGCTTAATGGCCCATCGAGGGTCAGCGCTAAATCCGATGCTCCTACTGCTCCCTTAACCTTTAGTCGCTCACTGTTTCCATCAACCTGACGGAAATCGAGTACTGAACTAAGCGCGTTGCCCTTTGAGGCTGGGAAAGCGCCAGAATAGAAGTTTACCTCACGCACAAAATCAACATTAATGATGCCTACTGGGCCTCCGGAAGCCCCCTGTGTGGCAAAGTGATTCAGGTTTGGGATTTCAACACCATCGAGGTAGAACCTGTTCTCATTTGGCCCTCCACCCCTAACAATAACATCGTTACGGTAAGCAAGCGAGGGAGCAACGCCAGGCAACGACTGAATAACGCGGCTAATGTCGCGGTTTCCTCCCGGGTTACGCTCAATCTCATCGATACCGATACGGCGTAAAGAAAGCGGGGCTTCCTCGCTTCGCCTAAAAGGCGATGCCTTTACCACCACACTCTCAATCTCATAGGGCATTTCCTCCAGTGGAATATCGATAAAAATATTTTTTGAGCGAGTTACCATTACTGCTTCGGAAATGTAGGGTTTAAAACCAATGGCAGTAACCTGTAGCTCAACCCACCCCGGCTCCAGACCGGCAATAATAAAATTGCCATCAAAGTCAGAGGTGGTGCCAATAATTTTTCCATATACAATTACTGTGGCAAATGGAATTGGTTCGTTGGTTTTACTATCAAATACTCTCCCCTTTATCATACCCTTATCCTGGGCATTGAGTGGGTTTAATAGTACAATCGATATAAAAAGCAATAATGTTTTACGTAACATAGCATAAAGAATTTTGCATAAGAAACGCATCGCAGCATGTTTTGTTTAACATTTGCGATATTGTCTTATATAAAAATAGCTAAATTTTCAATTCCCCTAAACAAACCTACCTGTTTTTCTCAATGTCTTTAATAAGCAGGTAGTTCATACATGCGGTAAGCGCCTTAGCCCTCAACATAAGTGAGTCGAGATGTTTATCGGGTGAATAGTTGCTTGGCTCAAGCTTACGATGTTCCCTATCGCTCCACCGATAAAACAAAGGGGTTGAGCTAAAATCGACCAGACCAATGCTATCGGCAGCAATGCTGTAGCAGTAAAGTCCAAAATCGTTTGCACAATAGGTGTTACATAGGTTGTTTCCAAAGTTTGGATATCGCGCACTTGAAAGCGAAAGGTTGTAAAGGGTAGAAAAAATGTCCTTATGCGATGCAAAACGCCTGGTATTGATTGGATTTTTAGGACGATATTTAGGTGGAATATAGATGAGTAATGGAACTGAGTACTGCATAAACAAATCGGCCTGCGGATACTCAAAGTTCTGTCGGATATTGTGGTCGCCAGTGGCTACAATTATAGTTTTTTCGCCAAGGGGGGAAG
>Ga0208198_1002336_pt1 | contig 14394 bp, 12 predicted proteins | sample AD_JPNTR2_MetaG_FD_184446 | JGI IMG/M metagenome (GOLD analysis project Ga0208198, IMG submission 184446) | Active sludge microbial communities of municipal wastewater-treating anaerobic digesters from Japan - AD_JPNTR2_MetaG (SPAdes) (version 2) | ecosystem: Engineered > Bioreactor > Anaerobic... | reverse complement strand
GTGAATGGATCGCATTAGGTGGTTCCGTTGTCGGCAGTGCGTTGACTGGTTATTTCGCACCGTTGGGAAGTGCAATTTCAGTTGGAACACGAGCCTATATGGCTTATGATATGGGCGGTAAAAACAATGGTTTCGAAGGTGCCCTCGCGAGTTATTGCCTCGGGCCGCGAGTCGGTAATGAATTACACTATCGTAAGATTCGGACATTGGAGTGGCTGCAACTGGTGCCCTGTGTCTGCATTTACCCAATGATTGCCCTTCCACTGGAAGCCTACAAAGGCAAAACTATGACCGAAATCGAGATCGAAGAAGGTTTACGTAAATAGCATCCGTTTAAAATACTTTATTCTACTATACCTCGACCGCTACACGAAGAATTTGAAGAATTCATTACAACAGTAAATTCTCGCTAAACTTCATCAGCCATTGGAGATTACCATAATCGCCAAAAAGTTCTTGGGTTTCTTAATCACCTCAGTTATAACCAATAATATAATCCATTTATCGCTAATAAATACCAATTATTTGTGGTCATATAATATTATTTATCAAGCATATATAGTGTTTCATCTTGAACATTATTCGGGCGATTTTATTTTCAATTTGTATCCCACTTGGAAATAAAAACTAGGGCTACTCTTGGTTAAGGTTAATCCCAAGATATCTTCCCTTATTTTAAAGTAATCCGTTGAAAATCGTAATAATAAATTATCGGTAAGGTATTTTTCAAATTCCAGACTAAACACGTAACCGGCAAATCCTCGCTCTTTACAAATAGCCCTTCCTCCGCTACTCTCTTTCGAATCATACAATCCTCTAAAAAAAGGAGAAATACCTGCTCCGATATTAATATAAGTGTCATCGGAAACTTTCAGCTTACCCTTCAACCCAATAATCACCTGAGTTTTCTTTATTAAATATTCTCCATCTTTATCAACCCATTTTTCTTCCTCAATAGATTCGATATTTAAGTTAGAATCTAAATGAATAGTCGTAGAGACCATATAGGGATGTCCCATTTTCCGGGCGTAGTTATAATTTAGATAAATATGCAAAAAATCAAACGGCGGTATTTCAAAACCGACAGAAATTGTCGGGATAAACGGATTGTTATGAGTTATTGAAATATTTTTAGTTGTGGAATATTCTGCGCCTAATTTGCCGATTAAAATGATTGGAGATTGTTTTTCGGCATTGAGAATATTTACTGACAATGCCAATATTATCAATATCTTTAATGTCTTAGTTTCCAATTTACCTCCCAGTTGTTTCAATTGATTACCAAACAAATTAGCAATAGGTATGCTATTGCAATCCATAATTTTTCCGACGTCTAATTCTTTTCTGGGAATATCGCTTCCGCTACTTTCGCATTGAACTATTTTTTAAGGTTAAAATGTAATTTCGCTCCCTGTCCAGTTTTATCTTCCGAAGCATAGATTGACCCATCTATGGCTCCCAGTGGTCGAATGAGCAAACCTTTAGTTGTACCATCGAGCAAACGTTGCATTACCGGTTTTGAAATTGTGATAAAATTTTTAGCGTCGGGAGTTTGGGATAAATCCGCATCATAAATCATTTGAGTATTGAACACTGCGGTATATGGTTTGCCCTGCATAAAATTATGATAAGTTACATTTTCCTGATTCCATTCCGGGTCGCCGCTTAAAATTTCAATTACGCGAATTTTGCCAAATTCCATCCCGAAATCCTCACCGTAAACTGCGCTATAATTGCCGCCCTGTGCTACCGCGAAAGTAGTAATTTCCAGTAAACCAGCCTGAGCGACTTTCTTGCCTTTATATTTTTTGAAATCCCATCTTAAAATCGCCCATTGATTGCCATTCACAGTCAACACCTGTGCATTGCCTTCTGCCGTTGACGCCTGCCAGTCATTGAAATTGACGTCCGGAAAATCGAGATTCACTACACAATCGTGAGCAACCGGCAGATGAAACGCAAAAGAATTGACATCTGGAATCGGCGGATGATAAGGCACCGCTTCGCCTTTATCGGCACCGGCTTGCTTGATATTAACCACGTCCGCACGGTAGTAATCAATATCAACAAAATATTTTTCCCAGCCGAAATCTGTAGCCGAAAGCTGCACATAAAGAGTATCGCCAGGCACAACATCCAAATTTCTGGTGGTATAACTGACTACATGCCAGCCGGTGGTATCAGGAATATCGAATTCCATTAGATGTTCATGGAAATTAGTCGTGCGCTGAGTATTTATCATAAAATTAATGCGATGCGGCGCCGTGCTTAACCGTACTTTCGCTTCGACTCGCAGTTCGTAGTCCGGTTCTTTCAATTTTCCTAAATCGAGATAAGGCGTAACGTCGCGTTTGATGGTAGCCCACCATACATTGTACTTGTCGCGGGTGGCATCAACTGTAAGACGGGCGTAACCATCCATCTGTACTAAATCCATAGTAATCTCACCATCGCCGGTCAACCAAAACCAGCCTTTAATTCTATCTTGATCAAAATCGTCCAAAAACTGGGCGCGACAAATTACGGAAAACATAATTATCAGGCAGGATATTTGGGCTATCTTACGAAAAATTGGTAGTTTCATTATTCTCCTTTACTTCTATTATGAAGTCATTAGCTAAAACATAATTTACATAGTCACTTTTAATAACCTGAATAATTAATTTTTTACATCGGTATTTTTGTCGGTCTCTAATCTTAGACGAGGCAATTTATCTGGATAGTTTTGCTGGATAAAATCTATCAACTTTTCTCGCACTAGGCACCGCAATTCCTAAGTTTTGGATGAATTCTCCGCACTTACCAATGCCCGTATTTCCATCGTCTTTTCCGTCGCATTAGTGACTTGGATTTTTGCCACACGTTTGTCCCAAAGTGAAGAAGCATTTACAACTGTACGGCTATTCTTCTTCCGAATCAATTATGATTAATGCTCAGCCACGCTGGGTGACTAAGTGATTTGCTTCTGTTTATTCTCAAATCTTCAGAAAACTCGTAAAACTTCACTTTCATCGAACAGCTTAAGCCGTTGCCTCCAGCCAGTGGTTATGCATTCTTTTTCAATTCTTTACAGATTTCCCCAGTACTGTAATTATAATATCCATATTCGCATTTTCCGGGGACACCGATAATATTTTTAATTGGGACAGATATTTTAGCTGATTCAAATTTCTTTGTTTGTTGTGATAAATGTTTCCCATAATATGCTAATGAATTATAATCTCTACTAAAAAATATGCTTTCAACATAAAATTCCTCATTATCTCGAGCAATATCTAAACCCTCAGAATTAGGTAATAGTATCTTTTCATAATCTTTATCATTACCAAATTCACCGAAATTAATTGATAATTGTTCAATTTTACTATTTAAACTATTCCTTAGTTGATTAATTGCTTCTATTGTCTCGAGATTCATATCATATCTTTTTTCATTTGAGGCTAATTCAATAGATTTATCTAAAACATTACGAAGAATTTCATTTTCAATGATTCTACTTGTTAATCTCAAACTTCCATAGGTTTGATCGAAAATCGAAATAAACCTACTACCCTCATTTAATCCATGTCGGCTAGCTCTATGCTTATCACAACCAAAATTTACATCTTGTCGATCTAAAGGGACGATCATTAAAAATGATTCAAAAATAATTTCAGATAATAATGGTACTTTTACGTTATTTATATTAAAAGAAGGATGATTAAGAATAACTCCTGTTGTAAAATAATTCCGAGTAAATCTTGGTAGATTGAAATATATACCATTAGTATCATTTGGATTTAAAGGATAAACAAACTGAAGTTCAGTCCTTCCTCGTCTTTCTTTATATCCTATTACTGTTTCTCTTACCTGAATATTTGACTCAATAATAATTAGATCGCCTATCTTTATAAAATTATAAATATTACCCCCTGATAAATTCGGAAATATCAATGATGGTAGAAATGTTGGAGAAGTAGTATATTTTCTTTCGCGTCTAGTCTGAACTAATCTCTTCTGAATATTAACCATTGTTACTCTAAAACTTTGTGTCTGATAGTAATATACAGCACCAGGATATGCTTCTCTCATTAATTGACCGTATGATAGTGATCCTAACATTGTTTTCTGAGGGCCACGTACATATTCAACTTTAAACTGTATATCAACATCTCGTAATGGAAAAACGTGATTGGGATCTTCGCCTGCTTGAGATTTCATCATTTGATACTCTGCGGAAATTTCACCAATTCTCTCTGAATTACATAATTTTATAAAATTTTCGGGAAATTCAGTTTTTATATTAAGTAAAGTATCTGTACCAAGATATTGGTTAATAATATCATTTTCTCCGGATTGCCTCGCAAAACATAACGTGTGGATGTATTGTATTCGGGGATTCTCAAGATATAAAGTACTTTCTGTCAGAGGTATTTTGAATAGTATTTTGGGATTTCTGAATATTGCTTCGGTTAGAATTGATTTATTATTAACCAATAAAATTACTCCATTCTGATTTCTACCGATTCTACCAATTCTTTGATAAAAACTCGTTGCAGAATTTGGCATTCCAAACAATATACCTAATGTTAAATATGGTATGTCTATACCCAGCTCAAGAGCAGCTGTAGATACAACTCCATTTAGTTCTCTGCTAGATAGTTTATTTTGTATATTAATTCGATCAATCTCTTCGTAACCTGCCCTGTATGGAAATATTTTTAACTGTTCCAATTCATCAAAATCTAGATTTTCTTCTGAGGAATCGTCTTTATCAGATAATCTTGTTGCAATAGTCGCAATATATTCAGTCTGTTTTCTACTGTCGACAAAAGCAATAAAATGATGATTAGTGTTGTTTGAAATGTACTTCAATAATGCCGAAAAGGCAGAAAGTACGTCTATATTATTAGGTGGATCAATTAGTAAAATATCACTTCTCTTTTTAGGCGCTGAGTCAGATTTTTCATCAATAATCGTGAAATCTAGTCCAATCAGATTTTTCATATGAACTTCAGGATTCTTAATGGTTGCTGATGCACATATATATTTAGGAATTTTATTTAACGAAGCGCAAATATTATTCAACCTACGATATAGGAATGCACTATTACTACCAAATACGCCAGAATAAACATGAGCCTCATCTACAATTATGGCCTCTACATTTGATAAAAAATTAATTATTGCTTTTGTACTAATATTTGATAGCATCCAAGCATGTATTATATCTGGAGTAAAAATTATTATCTGATTATTTTTAATAATGTTTATTCTTTCTTTTACGGGAATCCCTCCATCAATTCTTCCAACTGAAATATCTAATCCAGAAGATCTAAAAGCAGATTCCCATCGTTCGGTTTGTTCAGTACCCAATGCTTTTAAAGGATATATCGCCATTATTTTTGAATCGGGTTTTTTAGATAACAATTCCATTGCTATTACATAAAAGGTCAATGATTTTCCAGAGGAGGTTGAGGTTGTTATGCATATATTCCTACCGGATAAAAATTTTGTTATAGCTAGTTTTTGGTGCTTGTATATTCCCAATTTGTATATACTCAAATATTTCTTTGATGATTGACTTAATCCTATATCATCAATATTAAAATATTCTCCATTCTTTTCTGGTATTTGATATTCATAGTTGATATTCCAATTATTACTTATCAAATAATTTTTAATATCGTCCATTGTAAGAATCCTCTATGTTAGTTGTATATTGTCTAACGGACAATGATGAGGCACGAGGTGAACCGAAGCGATACACTTTCACAGTTCAATACCCCCTTGAAAAGTCTGAAATCTCAAAATTATGCCAGAGCTCACCTCGCTGCCTCCAGACTATGGTTAGAACTTAAATATCAATCTTCTTGAATTAACGTCTGGATAATTTCCTGAATATTATAACCATCTAAACTCCATTCTATTTTTGTAGGCTTGAAATTTTCTCCTTCTTCTGGTTCGATTGTAAACTGAATGCTTACATTTTGAGTACCAAGATAATATTCAGTTTTTGTTTTTCCTGTTCTATTAACTCCAATGCCATTATCCGTCGGTAATAATGAGTTTATTGAAGATAGATTAAAGTTTCTCGTTTGTTTGTCTCCTGTAAAAATAATACGCTTATTTGTTAATGTGAAAGATCCTTTATCAACTTGAGTTACTTTTGTCTCTTTTGAACCGGTAAATACACCAGGTCTGACAGAGACACCTTTCATAATTCGGATAGAGAATCCTAAATATCCACCCCCAACTTTAGTGGTTTTTTCCTCAGCAAGAATAATATTTGGAATATCTATTATCAATCGTTCACCTTTTTTTAATAAGATGTTTGAAGGAAAGTTACTTGCTTCCTCACCTTTAATAAATCGATTTAATATATCTTTTTTTTCTCTTTCAATTATTTCAGACGGACATTCTGGCAATAAAGGTTTATCCGAGGATATATTTGATTCCTTTGTTTTGAATATATCAAATAGTCCCATATTATTTCCTCATATCTTTAGGTTTTAATGAAATATTTTTTTTCGATGCCTCATTTCTTATTGCATCTTCTGTTCTACCTAGTTGTTTTGCTATGCTTTTAGTACTTACACCAGATTTTGCTAATTTTCTAATCAAAATATCTTCTGATTTAGTCCATTTTTTTGGTGATTTTGTAGATTCATAACATTTTACTCCTATCTTTAAATTATGTATAATTCTAACGGACAAGTCTGAGGCACGGCAGGTTTCGGAGTGATCCTCTTTCACTTCCTGAAAATCTTCTGCGAAACCGTAAAACTTCAAATTCATCGAACAGCTTTAGCCGTTGCCTCCAGCCAATGGTTATAGTCCTGCCAAACCTTTCGTCTTATCCCAATCAAAAATCTCATTTCGCACTCAATTCACCAACCCGAAAAAACGCTCGCCATTTCATCATACAAACACAAAATACGCAAACCATCCGATTTTCGCAATCTCAAAAACGCCAGACAGTCGCGTCCTTAAACTTTTCCAAAAAACTATACGACCAATGCGCCGACAAATATGATATTCGCAAATCTTCTGTCAAAATATCCATAATTGAAAAATATGATCATGTATGACGATTATAGACTATAACGCTTTGGCTAACTTGCCGCAGGCTTGCGGGGCACAGGATTGGAATAACCAAAAAACTTGATGCAGGCTTTTAAACTTGAAAAACCGCACAGCCCCTGCGGTCAAGTTGAGCCAATAGTTATGCTCTATATTTACAATATCTTGCGTTTATTTCCGTATAGTTCTAACATATCTTTTTCGTGCATTCTAAAACCTGTTCCTCTATTCCTAACAGTACCATTTTCTTTTAAGTGCATCCTTAAATCAATTCCGACAAGTGAATTCTTAAAAGCTTTTAAAAAGTTTCTTGGATTTGGTTCTGTAAGAAGGTATGCTTCGTTGAAATGAAATTCTTCTTGACCTTTAACAGTTCGTCTATCAGCGAGAACAAATAATAAGCGGCTTAATTTTGAAGAAAAAACTCCTACAACAACATAAACATCCCACTCAGCTAATAATTCATTATTAGGAGACAAAAGTCTTATTACATTTTTACTTTCGTCAATTTCTATAAATAATCCCAAAGAATTAGGCTTATTAAAAAATATGGTTGATTTTAGTGCTTTTCTTCCCTTTTCATCTTCATAACCAAATTGTTCTATAATTTCTTTTTGTCTTCTTATCCAAACTCCTCTATTAAATGTAAAGAGTGTAACAAGTGAAGAACTATCTTTACGAGTCGTTTTTATTTCCACTCTTCCGCCTATATCAGGAATTGGAATATTTGTTTCGTCTAATCCAATTAGCGACTCAAAGGTATAACCAATTCCTGTATTTCCTTTCCTCAAGGCTTTTACATATCCCATACCTCGTATAGCTTGTAATTTCTCAACTAGTTCTTTCAAATTCATTGTGCGAATCCCTTCCTACTCTTTTATCTTCTGCATCACAACAATATATTCATAATTCATTGTAGAGTCTTTTTCCCCTTTTACATTTGTTGGGCTATTTTTTGAAGGCATTTTCTTATTTGGAATTCTCCTAATTATCGTTTCAATATGTTTAAATTCATCAAGTTTAAACATTTCAGATGTTATTTCATCAGTTGGTAAGGTTATAGACTTTACTCTTCGGTTGCCGACTACAAAACATACAAATCCTTTATTTTTGATTACTTTGGAAATGTTCCTTATAGAAGATAGGTAATCTTTATAAAAAGAATAAACATCATTTACTCTCTTTTCATCTTTATTTCCAATTTGCTCTATTATTTCATCAAGAATCCTAATTCCAAATTTCTCGATTTTTATTTGCCTTTTACCTCCCATTAATTCATTATCCAATTTTGAAGCTTCATTAAAGCCTAACCATTGATTAGCTAACCTAGAAAACTGACCATAAGCTACAGTTGTACGAGAATCTCCATAAGGAGGAGAAGTCACAACTATATCTACAGAATTATCAGGCAATATTTCTTTAGGAATCTTAAATACTGTGTTGAAAGAATATACTTGAGAGGTAGAGTTGTTTTTTTTATGATTCATAAATTCTATTAAGCCTTTTCTATTTCTTGATAGCTTATTTTCAATAATTCCATATACATCTGGGTTAAAACTTTTGAGATTCTTTTCTGCAATTCTATAAAGTTTAAATTCACCATTTCGTGTTAAAGAACTTTCTCTGACTGTCTCACTAAAAGCAACGAAGAAAAAGTATTTTATCGACTCATTATCTATATGTTCAATATAATGTTTCAAAATAGCTAATTTAATTTGAACATCTTTGGTAAACCAATAATCAATATTATTAAATTTAGGAATAACTACTGACGTATTTTTCTTTATCCCAAATCGCAAAGAAAAGAGCCAGTCATTAAAGTCTTTCAAGTACAAATCGAGTGTTTGAATATTTATTGGGGTAGTTTTTGCCTTAGCAATCAAACGAGCAAGAGGGTTTAAATCTGTTCCAATTGCATTTATATTTCTCAAATTTGCTTCAACTAGTGAAGTTCCAGTACCACAATAAGGATCAAATAATAGATTTGCATTTTTGCCATATTTTTCTATTAGTCCTGCTGCAACTTGTGGAATCATCATTGCAGGGTAACTATGAAAGCAATGGGTTAAAGTTTTTGTATTCGCGGCTTCAAAATCCCAACTTTCATCTACATATTTTTTCTTGATAACTGTTTCCATACGATAAACTTTAATAATAAGCTGTCATTCTAAGTATATGAAAAATTAACTGATCAGAAAAATACAAATTTCATAAAGCATAACGCACCGGGCTGAGATACACCGGGGCTCGAAGTGTTTTCGCTCTGATTTTCACATTCTCCCTAATAAAATCACTAAACCTCAAATTCATCCCAGAGCTCCCGGCGTTATCTCCAGCCAATGGTTATAGTCCTGCCAAACCTTTCGTCTTATCCAAATCAAAAATCTCATCTCTCTCCCCATTCACTAACCCGAAAAAACGCTCGCCATTTCGTCACACAAAACCAAAATACGCAAACCATCCAAATTTCGCAATCCCAAAAACGCCAGACAGTCGCGTCCTTAAACTTTTCCAAAAACCTATACGACCAATGCACCGACAAATACGATATTCACAAATCTTCTGTCAAAATAACTAAAAAAATGAAAAATATCTTTATGTATGAAGGAAATATAGACAATAACGAACAAGGCTGAGGTACGCGATGACTATCGGAAATGACAACCAGACAACAGCTCAAAGCGTTACCTCCAGACGATGGTTAGGTGGTTTATTATTCAATAAATCTATTTCGTTTTAATAATTCCCCGACAATATTCATAACATTTTGTCTTTGGATAGAATCGTGAGATTGATTAAATGCCCAGACAATTGGATGCAATAAATCAGTAATTATATCTTTTAAATTAAAATAGATTCTAGAAGAATAAACTTTAATTGTAGACTCGGCATTTTTTTCTTGAAAAACTAAATCTAAATAATCATATGTTCCATATGACAAACTCTCATTATATATCGAATTTAAATAAAGATTGACCTCACAATTACCATAGAAAAGTGCGTATTTATAAACCTCATCAATAAAGATAATATATTTTGCAATCGTATTTACTATATGGGCAAATAACAAAGGATTTTTATTCTGATCATCTATCTGGAAATATTTCCCGGTATCAATTTTTATTGGTTCTGAATGAAGCAAATATCCCCACTCGTTTAATTCCGTATAAAAATGATTTTTAGAATCATAAAATGTTGAAATTACAGACCCAATAAGTCTTTTTAAGTTTTGACTTTCAAACATATTTTCTAATCCAAAAGGTATTTCAATTTTTCCCCTCATAAAATTATCTATTACAGTACTATTAATTATTGGATGATAAATGAAAGTAGGATGAATGACTAAAATCAGTTCCGGATAGGAATATGATGATATTTGTTTTGGTCGAAAAAAACTAAGTCTATCAATAGATTTTTGTAAAAGTGCATTTGATTTTTCCTTTGCATTATGTTTTCGTTTAAGTAAATACTCAATTTTTTCGATATCAGCACGGTCATAAGGACGACTAAAATCACCGGTTCTGATATATACTGATTTGTTATTTTCGATGCTATGGGGTGCTTCATGACTTTCAGATACATAAACAACAATAATAATTCTTTTTTCAGTTATGTTAATAACTGTCTTGGTTCATAAGGAAATGGAATTTTCGCTCCTTTCAAATAAGGATAAATTTTTACGATTTTCGGCAGCTTGATCTAGTTTTTTTTGCCGTTCTTCAAGTCGTTGTTCCATTTTACCTTCAAATACTTCTTTAGGTGTCAGATAAAACAGAGCGCTATGCAAGCGTTCCTCGTTATAGATCTGAATATAATCGGCAATCTGCCGACGGGCGTCGTCAATTGACAGATAACTTTGTTGACGAATTGCTTCGCTTTTAATAGTACCATGAAAACGTTCGATCTTACCATTGCTTTGAGGATAATATACGGAAGTGCGCACCTGTTTCAAACCGCAATCACGAAGATATTCTTTGAAGTCTCTGGCTATGAACTGTTTACCATTGTCACTGATCAATCTGGGATGGACTCCGGGATATTTCTCTAAGGCTCGTTGTAAGGTTATCTGCACATCGTATTCGGTCATTGTGGTTCTCAATTCATGATGGACAATCATCCGGCTATAGCCATCCAGAACGCTGATCAGGAACATGAAAGTGCCCATGACATTGATGTAGGCGATGTCCATGTGCCAGTGTTCATTGGGAGCCGTAGGCTGTTTAAATCCATTGCCTTTTGAAGAGGCTTTGACCGGATTCCACTGATATAGAAGACCGTTGGATTTCAGGATTCGATATACACTGGCCGGACTGACTGCAGCAATGTCTTCATCTATCATCTGGTAAGTCAGTCGTCGGTAACCTTCACTAATCCGCTCCCGGCAATATTCAATGACCGCTTCCTTCTCCCATTCCATTATCCACCAACGACGAGGATTATGACCATTATGACAATTAGCTCGTCCATAACGCTTGAGCCAATCCTGGTATTTACTCATCTGGATACCTAACCTTTTAACGAACCACTGCTGGTTTAATGGACTGCGCTTACTCATGCTCTGTACATAATTCACTATCTGATCCCGAATATCCGGCTCTACCCACTGCTTATTCAATTCTCCCCATTCAGCTTTTTTTTTAAACGAATATTATCAGCGATTACTTCGGCAATCAAACTATCCTTGTCCTTAATCTTTTCTTCTAATTGCCCTATCCTGGCAGATTGCCCCAGTCTCGCTTTTTCATGCTGACGACCAAATGTTTCAACAGCGCCTTCAAATAACTGCTTCTTCCACTTATGAATTAAGTTGGGATTTACTCCGTAGCGACGGGATAGTTCACTGATTGATACCTGGTTCTCCAGGTGTTCCCTTAAAATTTCAACCTTCTTGCTGGCTGTGTGCTGATTACGATTTTGATTCATCTTGATTTCCTTTCTTTTTGACTCTTATTTCAAACTTAACATTTTTCCATTTCCAAGTGAATCAAAACATAACCTTTATATCCGGTATAATTGGATTATTTATTTGATCAAGGCATCTTTGTTGTATTGTAACTCTTGGTTCTTCATGCAAAGGCTTGTTAAAACCTCGTAAAGGAAAAATTACTTTTCCACCTATTGATTTGACTCCTATAATAAGTACACCGCCGTAAGAATTTGCAAATGAACTTATTACTTTTGATAAATTATTACGTACAGAATTTAGATTCGGTTTATATTCAACTCTAATATTTTCAACAAATGTTTTACAAAATATATTTATATCATCTATATCTAAATCGGATATTGGTTTGTTAAAAAGCATTATTTCTCCAACTATTAATAGTTATGTATATTATTTATACACCTAACGGACAAGCCTGAGATACGAGGTGAACCGAAGCGACAAACTTTCACAGTTCAACACCCCCTTGAAAAGTCTGAAATCTCAAAATCATGCCAGAGCTCACCGAGTTGCCTCCAGACTATGGTTATGTGAGATTTATCAATCACAAAATATTAATTGAAAATTTTTACTTGAGATTTATAAGGCTCAATACGCTTTTCAGCTAGCTCAATATATTCTTTACTGATTTCATAACCAACGTATTTTCGATCAGATTTTAAGGCAGATATAGCGGTTGTACCACTTCCCATAAATGGATCAAGGATTATATCATCTTTGAATGAATATAACTGTATTAAGCGAAAAGGTAATTCTTCCGGAAATGGTGCTGGATGTCCAATTCGCCTGGCGCTCTCGGCATTCATTACCCAAACGGATTTTGTCCATTCCATAAATTGTTCTTTTGTAATTGTATTCTCCTTTTTGCCTCTGATTCTTTTATAATCGCCTTTTGAAAATACCAAAATATACTCGTGAATATCTCTCAAAATTGGATTTGCAGCGCTTTGCCAGCTCCCCCAGGCTGTGGAGGGACTTGCACTTGAGGCTTTATTCCAGATGATTTCTCCCCGCATATTAAAACCAATTTCGATCATCATTTTCGAAATATAGTCCGATAATGGGATATAAGGTTTACGACCAAGATTTGCGACATTAATACAGGCGCGCCCACCATTTACCAAAACACGGTATGTTTCAGTAAACGATTTCTCGAGCATATTTAAATATTCTTTTAACGACAGATCCTCATCATACTCTTTCGATACATTATAAGGCGGTGAAGTTATCATCAGATGAATACAATTATTTGGTAATTCTTGCATATTTTCCGCTGTACCAAGAATTATCTTATTTAACAAATGCTTGGGTAATTCGTTTTCAGTTTTATCAATTACTTTTTTACCCTCGAGTTCTGAATACAATTTTGAGCTATAAAATTTTGAGCTGTCGTGATTAATTCTTCCGTTAGTCCCAAAAGAACTAGTAGATGTACCTATTTTCTTTATTATTCTTGTGCCCATAGTTCAACCCATCTTTTAAATGGTTTATATTCAATTCTTTCTTTTTTCCAATCTATTGGGATAACTAATGTATCCTTATGTTGTAGCAATATTTGTAAGGCTTGCTGTGCAATTTCGACACCCCGTGGATTTGTACCTGCTTTTGGTAATTTAATATAGGCTGATCGTCCTATTTTATTTAATACTTCCAATTGAGTCTCTTTGGGTATCAAATAAAATCCACCACCATTATTCCAGTTGATCTGTATAAAAATCATATCACATGATGGTAAATAATTTTCGCTAAATTCTTTCGCCTTTGTCGAATCAACTGTCCAGATTAACTTGACACCGGATGGAGTTCTACCTGTAATTGTCTTTATTGAAATTGGATTACCATGTACCTCTACATCTACTTCCGATTCAGTAATAGGAATTTCACTTCTTATATTTTCTTCACCAAACTTATAGATTAATAAAGCTACAATAATTCTTTCTCTTAAAGAACCAACTTCCATTCCAATCTTACCAGATCTTGAACTCTCCAATTCTGCCAATTGAAATAATTTCGGAAGTTTGTCCTGAATTCTAGCAACCAGCTCTTTATCATTAAATATTTCTCTGATTTTCTGACTCATCTTATTTCCCAAATTATTACTTAGGAATTTTCAAAGATATTTCAACTTTGAGTATATTACCAAAATAGCAAGATAAAAACAATCGTTAATATTTTAGTATTTGTAGTATTACGTAGAAGAATTTATTATACACATAACACTCCGGTTCAGCGGCGGGCCGCGCCGCGGACCGTCCGCTGCAACCGGTTGTTAGCCCAGATTTCCAAGCCTCTTGCAACTCTATTTCTCCTCACTTACAAATGTTGCCTCGTAGTCCGCTCGACGCAAGACCGTATCATAAAGCCCAATGTTTTCTCCTTCATGCCGG
>Ga0208198_1002328_pt1 | contig 14422 bp, 12 predicted proteins | sample AD_JPNTR2_MetaG_FD_184446 | JGI IMG/M metagenome (GOLD analysis project Ga0208198, IMG submission 184446) | Active sludge microbial communities of municipal wastewater-treating anaerobic digesters from Japan - AD_JPNTR2_MetaG (SPAdes) (version 2) | ecosystem: Engineered > Bioreactor > Anaerobic... | reverse complement strand
GCCGCACTCAAAGCATTGATTGGATAGAAAAACAAAAACTCTGCGTGCATTCATATAGCACGCAGAGTTTACCATTTTTCTTCATCTGCTGCATCAGATTTTGAACCTAGTTAACACAATCAGAACACCACAAACTTCATTAAAACACCGTATAGAAAGAAGCAAGGATATCGAAAATTCCCAAAACCGTGCATTTTCATTGAGCAATATTACTGAGCAGCATTGTTGTAATCTATAGTGACCACGAATACTATATTGTTTCCATCTATCATGTAAGCTGCCCAAGATTGATCTGAGACTGATTCAGCGATGTATTCGAGATCTTCAAGATCAGTCGTGCTGTACACAATCATCACATATTCTTTATATCCATCCCCAGTATCCACAGAAGTTACGCTTATTCTATCAAGGAACCAATCATCATACCAGCCCTGCAAATCCTCTTTTGTTAATGGACCGTATGCCGAAAATAACGAAGAATAACAATCATCTATCAGATACAGTAGACTTTCAATTATTGCGTCCTCTGTTTCATCCTCGTATTCATACTCATCTGTCGTTGTTTCATCGGTCGTACCATATTCGTCATATTCATATTCATCGTATCCATACTCATCTGTTGTTGTTTCATCGCTCGTACCATATTCGTTGTATTCATATTCATCGATCGTCGTTTCGTCGTAATTCGTATTGTTACTGAGAAAGAATGATTCAAGAAGACTCGGTATCATAGTTATATTATCTATACTACCCGATAATTTTAGGCCACCGTCATCCATTCTGGTCAAATCAATTTGAACAGGAAATCCCAAAAGCTCTTGTGAAAGCATGAGATAGAAAATCTTATTTTGTGCCTCTTCATTGATCTTTTCTAAATACATGCCAGATCCAGAAAATGCGTTTACCACTTGTCTTTCTTCTTGCACTACGACGCTGCCGAAATAATCGGAAAGCTCCGAAACCATCCTATCGAGAGTTTCTTTGTCACAATCTGCATTGTACTTAGCCGAGAATAGGACAGTATCCTGCTTTGACGAGCTGGAGAAGACGAATGATTCAAAATAATTCTTCTTCAGTTCGACACCTGAGAGGTCGAGTAATCCGTAAGCAAACGCATAGCCAAGTTCTCCTACTCCGTGGATAATCATATCTGCATCCTTAATAACATCTAAATCACCAATTGCCGACGTTTCTGATTCTTTGATTAGCGACTTCTCGTACTCTGTAGTTTCCTTTTTAATGGTAATATCGAACGTAAGTTTGCCATCGATCATGCTTGCGGATAACTCTTCGGAAATCGGGTTACCGTAGAAATCACCAAGTGAATAGAGCATTTCTCCCAATGGAGCACCATTCAAACTCTTATAATAGAATACATAATCGTCTGGAATTTCGATGGTAGTCTTGCTCAACTTCCCAGATAGCATATCTTTGACAAACCTTCTTGAAACGTCTGAAAAGCAGAGATAGTATCTTTTTTCCGATTTTACTATGAAAAACTCGTTGGCTCCAGCGATTATTTCCTTTTCATATTCAGATAAATCTACTATTTCTGGTGTGCTATACGATAAATATGATAGAACCTCAACGATAGAATCTTCAGATGTTCCCTCACCAAAGATAACCCCGATGGGCAAATTTGATAGATCCAATTCAACGTCCCCAAGATTCTCAACATCTCCAGACATTATCGTGTAGAGATTGTTGAAAATCAATGGTCCTGTCGAATCTTTACCGAAGATCATCATCGAGCCAAGCGTTAAATCACTATTAGAGTCCAAGAGATCAGTAAATCCAGAAGCAAAGATTACGAAGTCGCTATTACTCGGAACAAAGAAAGAAACCCCAAATATGCCTACAGTTGAAGATATTAAGAAAATCATCGTGCAAAATAACGACAGCCTTCCCCTAATCCCCATAATACTCCACCTCCAGTTTTCGTCCCAAAAAGATGAGAATCACCACGAATAGGAATGCCCCCTATAATCGTATAAGAATTAGACAGCTATCACTTCGATAATGTTCAAATATACGCAGAATATACATAAAACATACACAATTATGCTAATTTTGATGCATCTAATCATGAGGTAGGCATTAAAAAGTACGATAAATAAAGGGAAAATGAGAGACGTAGTGACCACTACGCAAAAATAGAGGCGTCAAAAATCATCTTTCCGTCGTTTATTCATAACACGTTCAGAGTTTTCTCGTTTTTCGCAAGTGTCAAAGTCGGAAAGAACAAATCAAAATCAAAGGTATGCATGGGATAATAGTATTATTTCAACAAAAAGACAGCTCTTACCGTTACCATTACCTCTTTCTCTATGGTTGCGGTATCATAGCTTCCGTAGTCGCTCACTTCAGTTGAATTTGGTGCGAGGACTTGAACAACACCCATGCTCGCAGATTTCAAACTTCCTACTTTCTTTCCTGAACTTTGAGCGATCTTCTCCGCCCTTGCCTTGGCATCATTCATAGCCTCTGTAAGTAACTCTACTCTTAAATCTGGCAATTTAGAATAGTAGTACTCCAAAGACTGAGTAGAGAAATTGACACCTTCATCGAGCAATTCCTGGAAATTTTTGGCTAAAGTGGTAATCTTTTCAAGATCCCCCGACTGCATCTCCACTGTCTGCCTCAAAATAGTCTCTTTTGGCTCTTGCTGATTGTTATAAATCCAAGGTCGTTCTACAGAAACTGGTGAAATCACGAGTGTTTTCGTATCGATTCCATTCTTTTTGTAAAATTCCAAGATTAGATTCAAGTCGTTACTCATCCTTCTATAACCATCTTTAAGATTCTCCTCAGGAATAGTTGTGCTAAACGTAGCAGTCCATCTTACAATATCAGAAGTTACCCTCATCCTTGCCGAACCTACGACGCTGAGTGTATTGTCCAAGGCTTTTACTTTATAAAAAGTGTACGATACGATAAGCGTACCCACGATGAAACATAAACCTATGATTACTGCCCAAAGAGTGTTTTTCACACCATCGACCCCCTCTTCCAAATTGACCAAATTTGGTTACTTTATTTAGTTACTTCGATAAAGACAAAATACTCCTATCTCTAAGTAAAGTTTATCACTCTTTTCAATCATTTGTCAAATTTTGTAGTTCCAATTTATTTTCTCAAGTAGCTTGTTCACGAATTATCTACTGTAGCTACTGTAAGTATTGAACTTAGACGCTTCTGCTAATGTACGATGAATGAGAAGAAAATGTCAAACATGCCAAGCACACTCTTCACACCAGAAAGATAGATGGGCTTTTCGCCCATCCATCACCGTTTATAACTCCATATATTGAGCATAAAGCAATTTCTAAAAGTGAACACGATCACATCACAATTTCTATTTACGATTCTGCACCAATACATACTCTTGAATCATGCCTTTAACGGCACCAGGTCCGGTGATCATTTCTTTGAAAAGTCTCTCTATCTTGATTGCTAAACCTACTTCGTACAAATTCACTCGAAATATTTCAGCACTTGACAATATAGGATATAACTGATCTCTGAGTGAATTGGGTTTGCCAAATTCTATCGTTGATAAATAACTTCTTAATTTGTCGAGCTGTGGATCAGGACTTAATTCCATTGGATTTCCTTCATCATCAACTCCAAGTAAATATCTGCACCATCCTGCTATAACAAGTGGAATGTATCTTAGACTATGGACACCTAAATTGGGTCTTTTGCTGTAAGAAAGAATGGTCTCACCAAACCTTATTGGCATTTTTTGTGAAGTATCCGTTGCTATCCTCTGTGGAGTATCCGGTAGATATTTATTTGGCAATCTTTCATCTATTACCTCTCTTAAGAATTGCTTTGGATCAATTATACCTGGATTTTCTACAACCTTCAGACCTTCTTCACCAACACCTTCAACCAGTTTTTTCAATAAAGGATTTTCCATTTCTTCATAGATTTTCTTGTAGCCGAGCAAACAACCGAATATTGCCAAGGTCGTATGAAGAGGATTCAAGCATGCTGTAACTTTCATTCTTTCAGATTTCTCGACAGTTTCACGATCAGTAAAAAAGATGTTTCTATCTGCAACATCCAAATCTGGACGTCCATTTGGAAAGTTATCTTCTATGACGAGATATTGTGAACGTTCCATATTTACAAATGGAGCGATGTATGTCTTTTTCTTCGTTACAATAGGTCCCATATCTATGAGACCTGTATCTAAAAGATGTTTCAATATTTCCTCAGATGGGCTTGGAACAATCTTATCTATCATCGTCCAAGGGTACGTAACTACTTTATCGACGTAGTCTAAGAAATCAATTTCGACAAGACGGTGATTCACCCATCCAGAAGCTATTGCCCTTATGGATTGGTGTAGTTTTTCACCGTTACGTGCAAAATTATCGAAACTGACCAATGCTATTGGAAGAGCATTAGTTTTGAATCTCGTATAGAGTAAAGATGCCACTTTTGCCATAGTCGTTTTAGGATTACTGGGTCCCGAATTCATATCAAATAGCACTTCCACGTAATATTCATCATCTGCTCCTCGCAGATTGTAACCCTTTTCTGTTATGGTTAGTGAACACATCTGCAGTGTTGGTTCTTGAAACAGCATTTTCAATGTTTCCCAATCTCTATTCTTTGGATCTCCCCAAAGTGTTTCAACTACGGAAGCAATTACTTCTTTTTCCAGTCTCCCGTCAGATAAGATAGAAACAGCAAGAGTTAGATTGTTGTACTTTTTCATTATGTGTTCAACTATCTCATAGTCAAAAATTTCAACCCCGATTATACCTGTCTCTTCCATATGCATCTTTATCAAAGCTTGTTGAAGTCTAGCTATGAAACCCCTAAATATGTTTCCAACACCTATATGAACCCATTTAGGTGTCTTAAATGTATTTTCTCTAATCGCTTTCACATTGAAACCTGGTACGTCAATCCCACATTCCTTCCATATTTCATTATCAAGTGGGGTTCTTCTTAAACTCAAGTATTCCATTTCACACCATCCCTGTTCTTATTAACATTGCTGCACTTTTTTCACAAAAGCCTTGGCCTTTTCTCTAACTTCATCCACAGTTCCGTTAGTTAATGAAGTACCTATACCAACTGCCAACACTCCCGCTTTGAACCATTCACAAATATTTTCGAGATTTACACCTCCGGTAGGTACGAATCGAATGCTTGGGAAAGGTCCTTTCATCGACTTAACGAACGCAGTTCCTAAGACTTCTCCTGGGAATAGTTTTATGATCTTGTGCCCAAGTTTGAATGCTTCAACAATCTCAGTTGGAGTGATCGCACCTGGCATGTAAAATATTCCTTTACTTTTACAAAGAGCTGAAATTTCTTCACTTAGGTGAGGGCTGACGATGAATTGTGCACCACTTTCAATTGCTGATTTACAGCTCTCTTTATCCAGTACCGTGCCTGCACCTATCGTTGCACCTTTCTCGACAAGTTCTTTTCTCAATTCATCGATAAGTAACTCAGCTTTTGGTACAGTGAAAGTCACTTCTATGAGTCTTATTCCACCATCAAAAATTGCTAATGCCTTTTCCTTTGCTTCTTCAAAAGAAGGTGCTCGAAGAACAGCGATTATCTTTTCCTTCGAAAAGTTCTCTGCCATCTCTTCCATACAACAATCCCTCCATCGTAGATTTCGCTAATTCCTTCTACTTTTCAAATAACTCGTGGTATTGCTCAAAAATTCCTTTGCTTATTCCAAGAAGAGTTTTGAAAAACTCGTACTCTTTGCTGTATTTCTCAACAAGGAACTTGTCTGGCAGGATTTCTTCATAGTTATTGATCATATTCTCACTTGCTTCCATTAAAGAGTGGTACATTCCTAATGTTGTAAAACCAAGTATCGCAAGTCCAAGTAACGAAGAATCTTGCTTGTCAGCAACGATCAGTGGGGTATTAAGAATTGAACTGATTATACGAAGCCATGTTTTCGACCGACTTCCACCACCACCGATCCTCACTGTTAGTGGCTTCAGGTTATGTCTTTGTAATGTTTCGAGTATCATTTTGAACATGAATCCAACACCCTCGAAAGTAGACCGCATGAGTTGTATTTTTGTATGAGTAGGCCTCAAGCCAACTACAAATCCAGATGCAATGTCACCAAAATCAATCGCACGCTCACCAGTCAAGAATGGTAGAAAAAAGATAGGTAATGTATTATCGTAAATCAGTGCTTCGATATCGCTATCTGGTACGTTTATTGAAAGCATTTCAGACATCCACTGAACGGCGTTTCCTGCGTTTGAAAGTGCGTTTCCAACAAACCATTTGTTGTAGCAAAGATAGTAGCTCTGCAATGCATACATATCATTTTCATCGATCATCGGACTTTCTGCCAAGACTCGAAACATCGCCGTGGTCCCAAGATTGATGACTCCCAACGAACTACCTTCGAAAATCCCATTCCCGAGAGCAATTGCACCTCCGTCAAAAAGTCCTGAGAGCACAAGTGGAGCACTTTTAAGTCCAAAAATGTCGCACCACTTTTTTGGTAATCTACCGATAACTTCGTTAGGTCCTACAATTCTTGGAAAGTTTTTAACAGCCAGCCCTAGAGCAGATAACACTGATTCTTCCCATGTTAGTGACTTAACATTGAAATATCCATTGGTGGACGCCGTGTTTGGATCGGTAAGCGGCTGTCCAAAAATCTGTGCAATGATGAAATCCTTACAAGAAAGATAATATTTAGCCTTCTCAAAAAAGTCTGCCTTCTTCTTGAGCCAGTATAGCTTTAACAGTGGTGTATGAATAGAAGGTGTAACGAAGGTATTCGTATAAATACTTCTTGCATCAAAATCTTTTAAAAAGTCATTGTACACTTCTCGAGGTCTCGAATCAACAATCGTCATTATCCCGGTAAGTGGATTAAAATTATCATCAACCGGGACTAACGATAATCCATTGGCACAGATAGCTATTAGAGAAATAGAATCCTCATATCCCATTGAAACATATCTAACTCCTTCAGTGATTGATTTCAAGAGCTCTTCTGGAGACTGCTCAGCCTTTCCAGAAGCATCTTGGAAGAGTCTCATATTCTGTGTGTATTTTCTGATAATCTCTCCACTTTCATTGATCGTTGCAACCTTTAGATTGGTTGTACCTACATCTATTGCCAGTACTATTTGTTGAGCCACACACTTCCCTCCCAGACCTCTGGATTGACGATACCTTCTGGCCTTTCTCCCTTAATTATCTTTTCTATGTCATCGATCACTTTCTCACCCATCTTCTCTGAAGCTTCGTATGTGTAAGCGCCAATGTGAGGGGTTACCACAACGTTCGGGAATTTCAAAATAGGATGATTGGCATCTATTGGCTCACCCTCAATGACATCAAATCCGATACCCGCGACCTTTCCCTTTTCTAGAGCTTCCATGAGAGCTTCAAGATCGATGATCTCTCCTCTTGATGTATTGACTATAAAAACTCGTTCTTTCATCTTCTCGAACTCTTTATGCGATAGCATGTGATAATTCCCTGAAGAAAGTGAGGCATTGATAGATATTACATCAGCTCGCTCGACCAATTCGTCGATTGATACAGGTTCAGCACCTTTGCTCTTGATTTCTTCTGCAGGTATATATGGATCATACGCAATGATGTTAGCTTGAAAACCTTCCTTCAATATCTCACCTACTCTGCTTCCTATGTTGCCAAATCCTATTATTCCAATAGTCTTTCCTTTAATTTCCCACCCCATAAATTTGGCACGTTCATTCCATTTGCCTTCTCGAACTTTTTGAGATGAATTTCTGATGTGTCGCATAACATCCAATAAGAGTGCAATGCCTAATTCTGCAACCGCTTCCCTCTCAGCCTCACCGAGTACCCTAGTTACAACGGTCCCTTTTTCGGTAGCAGCAGCGACATCTATGTTGTTGTATCCTATCCCATGCCTAGTTATTAAGAGTGTTCTATCTTTATTTTCGAAAAACTCCCTATCGTACTTTGGAGTCACACTTGCAATTATTATTTGGTAACCTTGAAGCAATTTCGCTAATTCCTTACCAGATGTGTCGTTAGGCACATCAAATCGTTTCACTTCTCCATACATCCTTAGTCTATCGATGTGTTCTGGAAAGTATCTCCCAAAGCTACTCGAATTGACTATAGCTATTTTAAGATCCATGGACTCACTCCTCCTTTTTACACAGCTGTAGAACCGCCATCTATGTTGATGATACTACCTGTCATGAAGCCTGCCTCATCACTTGCCGCAAACAAAATCGCAAAAGCTATTTCCTCTTCTTTCCCAAGTCTCTTCATAGGTATTCTCGAAACCATTTGTTTCAGCATTCCATCCGGATCAGAAGATGCTTTTATACGTTCGGCAAGACCTGTGGAATACGTTGTACCGGGACAGATCGCATTTGCTCTTATACCATAATCGACATAATCAACAGCCAAAGACCTTGTGAGTCCAATTACCGCTGTCTTCGATATACCATAAACACATCTTCTCGGTATACCGACTAATCCAGCCTCTGATGCAATGTTGACTATTACCCCATATTTCCTCTCTTTCATGTACTTTACTGCATATTTCGCCAATAAAAATGGACCTTTAACATTCACCTCGATAGTTCGGTTAAAATCTTCAACGGAACTTTCCTCCACGTTACCATAAAGCACTATCCCTGCATTATTCACAAGAACATCTATGTGACCAAAAGCTTTGATAACGTTATCGACTATTTTTTCTGCATCTCTCGATACATCACCAGATACAAAAATGGACTCGCCATTATTTTCTTTTATCATCTTAACAGTCTCATTACCACTTTCATCCGACACATCGTTGATAGCGACTTTAGCTCCCCTTTCTGCAAACATGAATGCTGCTCTTCTTCCAATTCCTGATCCTGCACCTGTTATCAACACAACTTTATCTCTGAAATCCATTCCCCATTCACCTCCGATATCACTATATTCACAATTCACGTTATTTTCCAAACAATAGATTTGGAATAATTAGAGAAAGATCAGGCAAGAATATGAAAAGTACTATAGCTAATATAGTTACAATTAAAAATGGAATTGAGGCTTTCGTATATTCTTCCATCGAAGTATCTAATATGGAACAACCAGCGTACATAGAAGCTCCAACTGGTGGTGTTTGATTTCCCATCGCTGCCGATAGAACGAAAATCAACCCAAAGTGGACTGGATCTATGCCAGCTGCTTTAGCAAGCGGATAAAACACCGGTGTGAGCATGAGAATCATTGCAGTTGCATCTATGAACATACCCAAAATCACTAAGAAGAAAGAGATTATCAACATTAGAACGTACTTATTACTCGTTACATTCAAGAAGAAAGTAGAGAGGACCTCAGGCACTCGATCCCAAACTAATCCATAACCGAAGATCTGAGACATCATGAGAATGTACATAACGCTCCCAATATCACCAAGTGAACTATCCATTGTTTCACCAAAGAAATTCTTTAAAGTAAGATCTTTGTGGATGAAGAATCCAATTATCATGCCATAAACCACAGCAAACGTTCCAACTTCCGACGGTGTAAAAATACCAGTGCGCAGTCCGAACAACAGCAATAGCGGAAAGATGATCGACCAAATACTCTTACCAACTGCACTAAGTATTTCTTTCCCGGAAGATGGTCTGTCCTTTTCTGGCTTCAGACCCAATCTTCTTGCAGAATTCCATATCACAAACATATATGCAACCATGAGAATTAGACCAGGAATAATACCTGACGCGAACAACCTACCTATAGATACTTGAGCGATAGAACCATAAAGTATGTACGCGATCCCTGGAGGTATTATTGGAACTATCACTGATGTCCAGACGTTCGCTGCCACTGCAAAACCTTTCGGATAACCTCTTTTGAGCATTTCTGGACCAAGCATACGTGTTTCCATGGCGGCATCTGCAATACTTGAACCAGAGACCCCTCCCATGAGAGTTGAAAGTATCGCCGATACCTGGCCTAGTCCACCTCTCATGTGTCCCACAAGAGTTGAAGCAAAATCCAAAAGACGCTTTGTAACACCAGCTGTGTTCATCACGTTACCTGCAAGTATGAACATTGGAATCGCCAGCAAACTGAAATTCTGCGTCTGTGAAAGAGAGAGTTGAATTGGTATTACGGAGGGTAATTCTGGATGCTGCAAGAACCAGACGAATCCAGAGATACCTATTACATATGCCACGGGCATTCCCATGAGCATGAGAATAACAAAAGCTATGATCATCAGTGCCATTTTTCTATGCCCCCTTATTGCGGAATTCATTTATTAACTTCAAAAGTGTTGTTCTAAACAGCAGTATGGCACCTATAGGGACACTCAGTGCAACCCAGCTGTAACTTACGTTGTAAAAACCACCGACTTTTCTGAAACGCATGCTATAGGTTAGATAAAATCCCCATATGATCATGTAAGCATTGAACGCTGATATAATCAGATAATTTATGAAAAGTATCCATCTTTGTGCTTTAGCCGGCAACTTTTTTACTACCATATCAACCTTCATCATCTTGTCTTCTCGCCAAGCAATATCTGCGCAGAAGAAGCAGGAATAGGCAAATAACATGAGAGAAATATCAACGGCCCAATTTATCGGTGCACCCAAGAAACGTGCAACAGCTGAACTAAATATGAGAACTATGGCTATTAGTATCATTATCTTGGCCGATATTTTTTCAAATCCCAAAAGAGTGCGATCAAACCTTTCCATCAGGTAAATCCTCCTTTCATAAAAGGGCACACCAGCGGTGTGCCCACTATATTTTCAACTGAAAATCACTTAATACTCTTGATCTCCTTTATGAGCATGTCTCTTGCATTGATGAGATTTAACTTCGTATATGCTGCTTCTCCAGCCTTCATAAATGCAGCCTTGTCTACGTTTTCTACGATTGTCATCTTTTTCTGTATGCAAGTCTGTTTCATTTGATTCTCGATTTCCTTCATTATCTTCAAAGAAACTTCTGCGCCAGCTTTATCAGCTTCTTCAATGATTATGTCTTGGTACTTTTTTGGAAGGTTGTTGAACCATTTAGCACTCACAACTTCGAAATTAACGAGGAGTATATGCTTTGTTTCAGAAACATACTTCAGTACTTCATAGAGTGCACCGCTTGCGATATTTGCGTATGTGATTTCAGTACCGTCAATCGATTTTGTCTGAATAGCTGAGTACATATCTCCGAAGTTAAGTGCGACCGGCTCAGCCCCAAGTGCCCTAATAGATTCTTGCCAAATTGGTGCTCCTGGAGTTCTTATTCTTAAACCTTTCACATCAGATGGTTTAGTTATCGGTTTGTTCGTCACGAAATTTCGATATCCCTGAACCCACATGAAAGAAATCACTTTGAAACCGTACTTGTCCTCCAATTCTTTAAGCCACTTTTGCATCGTTGGAGTTTGCTTGATCTTTCTCAAGGTATCCATAACTTGTTCCGGTGTCGTTGCACCAAGGTAGTCCATGATATAGGGAGCATTTAAGACCGAGATATCGTTCACGTACATTCCCATACGGGCTGAGTCTGTGTTCTGACCAACGTTTGCCCCAAGCCTCATCTGCTCGAGTATGTCTTCTTCTACTCCCAGTTGTGCACTGTGATAAACCTCTATTTTCACTTCACCGTTCGTCCGTTCTTCCACCGCTTTTGCCCATTTCAGAAATGCTTCATGATAAGGCTCACTTGGTGAGAGTACGTGGTTAAACTTCAACAGATACTTTGGAGCAGCAAACAAACTACTAATCAAGAGAACCGCAAGAAGAATAGCAAATACCCTTTTTACCATAAATATCCCTCCCTGTATGTGGTGGATACTGTTAACCAATTTAGTGAAAACCGTGCGATAATATTGTTGAATTCTAAAAAGGGGTACCACCCCCCTCTTAAGGAGGCGATACCTAATGATCAAATGTCCTCACTGTGGTTCTTCCAACTTCTGCAAAAACGGACATTCTCACGATGGTTCTCAACAATATCTCTGCAAATCTTGTCACAAGACCTTCCGCCTTTCTTCTTTCAAAAAGCCTAAACTCTTCTCTTTCTCCTACCCCAAATGTCCTGTTTGTGGTAGGTCCATGCAGATTTACAAAATTCGTCGTGGCTTTATCAGATTCCGCTGTAAGTCTTGTAAAACTAAGACTAACGTCAACCGTTTCATTCCTCCTGAACCTATTGCTCCTTCTCTTTCTTCTTTCTCTTGTCGTACTCATCCTTATTTTGTCTTCTTAGCTATCTTTCTCTACTTCAAACGCAATATGTCTTTTCGTGCTATCACTGATGCTTTGCCTATCAATATCTCTCATGTCTCTATCTACAAGTGGGTTATCAAATTTGGTTCTCTTCCTTTCTCCTTCTGTTCCGCTTTCTTACTCAGTGCTGATGAGACTGTCATCCTTTTCAATGATAGAAAGTATTACATCTGGTTCCTTGTCGATTGGAATACTTTGAAAATTGTCGCTTGGCATTTCTCTAGATATCGTGATTATTCTAATGCTATCAAGCTACTCAAACAAATTAAACAGCATCCTAACATTATCACTACTGATGGTCTTCCTGTCTACAAACAAGCTATTGAAGAACTGTTCAGCCTAAGAGTCCATAAAAGAGTACATCTTGGTCACAACAATGCTGTTGAATCGAGATACTCACTTCTCAAAGATTTCATACGAGCTAAGCGTGGTTTCAAGAAATTCAGTAACATACCGAAATACATCAATGGCTGGGTGTACATCCACAACTTATTCAAAGACTTAGGAGGTGACAAGTATTCCATTGTTCAATCTTTACTCGCTATCATCACGCCAAGTTAACAGCATCATGTGGTGATAGAATATTATAGCCAAACTGAGAAAACTAACTTAAGAGAAAACATTTTTCTTTTCTTACGCTATATAACTGTTTACAAAAAAATTTTATCTCAAAATATGTAAAGACCAAATATCCATACGATTAAGTTTTGGTAAAACATGTTGTTTTCTACCTAATACCTAAGGTTTGGTCGAGATGATGGTAAAAAAGTCTAGTTTCGTTGGAAAATATATTCTAAAAGTTATGACGAATATGAGGTTAGTTGACGGTTAGTACAAATGGATAATTGCTATATTATGCCTGCAAGTTCAAGTATATTTGCTATTGTTACTATGCTCGTACTAATAACAACTGGTGCGTATTCTATTTAGGATTCACAAGAGTGGATTTAGAAAACGACTCGCAAAAAAAAAATTCGCCAAGATATTTGCTCGAATAAAAGCAAACAAAATGGCGAATGAATGAGAAATGATGTGATCTTAAAACTATCAGAATTTTAATTCTGATACGGCTAATTTACTCTTGTTCAGGGCTTCTATAGCTTTGGGATCATGTGCTGCAACTAACGTGTAAATTGTGTCTAATATGGCCAGTTGAACTATTCTAGAAGTCATTGCATCGGTGCGAATTTTCGTTTCTTTTGTATTAGTGAATAGAGTTACGTTAGCATACTTTGTAAGGGTCGAACCTCTTTGTCCTGTAATTGCTATAACAGGTATACCGAGCTTGTTTGCTTTCTGTACTAACTCAATTATGGCCTTCGTCTCACCTGTATGGGAAATTGCTATTAAAACATCATCGGGTGACCCTGTCGCAAGAAGTGTAATCATAATATGTTGATCATTGGAAAAGATGGCATCTTTGCCAATTCTTGAGAACTTATGAAATGCATCGAAAGCTACAGCAGCAGAGGCCGCAAAACCAGAAAAAAGAATTCTTTTAGAGTTCCTGCAAAGTTCCGCCGCCTTCTCAAGAGCGCTTGTATCAATTGTCACCATTGTGTCAAGTAATGCTCTAACCGTAGCTTTAAATATCTTCTCTGTTACTACTTTTGTGCTATCATTTTCATCAACGTCTTCATAAAGTATCTCGAGCGGAGTGCTCGAAATATTTTGTGTTATAAGAACTTTGAACTGTTGAAAACTGTTGAGATTTAACTTCTTGTAGAACTTTACTACTGAAGCTTCACTCTTAACATTTGCATGTTTGCAAAGATCAGTTATAGAGCTTTCTACAACAACTTTCGGATTCGAAAGAACAAAGTCTGCAATTCTTTTTTCTGCATCAGTGAATGTCTTATATTTTTCTTCTATTAATCTAAGAACATCTATCTGTTCTTCTTTCATCCTTTCACCTCCATTTTAAGAATTTTTCTATATAATTTTATCACATTTTTTTACTTTTTTGATTGTTGAAGACGATTATCAAAAAATTTTTTTATAGTATATCGCTCAGTCCTTGAGATGGGTTAAAAAAATCGATGCGCACTATTTAAATAGTACGCATCGATTATATTCATCAGTTCCACACACCTGGGGGGAGGGGTAGGGTATGAAGTTTTTTGTTTCAAACTACAAGTATATCTTACTCAGTAATGCTTAAT
>Ga0208198_1002325_pt1 | contig 14440 bp, 24 predicted proteins | sample AD_JPNTR2_MetaG_FD_184446 | JGI IMG/M metagenome (GOLD analysis project Ga0208198, IMG submission 184446) | Active sludge microbial communities of municipal wastewater-treating anaerobic digesters from Japan - AD_JPNTR2_MetaG (SPAdes) (version 2) | ecosystem: Engineered > Bioreactor > Anaerobic... | reverse complement strand
AAATAAACCTCATGGTAGAAAAAGCTAATAGGGAAAGAGATAAACTGCTTATTTTGCTTTTATTCCAAACTGGTTTGAGAATATCAGAAGCTCTATCTTTGGCTCCTAAATCATTTCAGGTCTTTGAAAGTTGTCCTGTAATCCATGTTGTCGGCAAGGGAAAGAAAAAGAGAATGATTTCCTGCCCAGAAATGCTTGCCTACAGGATTAGGAGTTACTGCTATGAGAAAAAGATACAGGAAAATGAAAGAATTTTTGATATTTCAAGGGTTCAGGCATGGAAGATTATAAAAAAGGCAGGAAAAGAAGCAGGGCTTACAAAGAGAATTTATCCGCACCTTTTAAGGCATTCGGACGCTATAGAGAGGTTGAGACAGACGGGTAATCCAAAGGCACTGCAACATCATTTAGGACATTCGTCCATCACAATGGTAATGAGGTATTTATCTACACTCACGATGGAAGATGCTTTGAGGGTGCAGAGAGAGGTAAGGTTTGAATAGATTATGAAACATAAATCCAGCTTTGAGGGGGATTTTTTAAACAAAAAGGGTTAGCCAATTTTCTAACTTGTTTTATTTCAATTGCTACACCGTAGTTTACATTTTTAAAATACTCAAAAAATTTATCTTTTTCTATCCCGCAGAAAGTTCCTATGGTTTTCCATAGGTTATAAGGAGTATCACATAGTATTTGTCCTACCTCAAATAAAAATGTTACTTTTTTTACAGGTCTTGTTACATAAACATAAACTGTATCAACTGGATGTTTAAACGGTTTTTTCCTTAATTCATACTTTTTCTCACCGTTTAGAATTTTATCTGCATATTTTGACTTAATTGATAATATCGCTTTCATTTTTTATTCTGAACAAACAATAAATATCATATAAGAGTGGATAAAATTCGCTAACTATGAATAAAACGGCGTAGACACCTTTAAAAACATAAAAAGACTGCCAAACCCCAATAAAGCACCGAGAAAATAACTTACTATTTTATCCACTTTAAAATTAATAACAAAAGCTGTGATTATGGAAAATCCGTAAACAAGGCAATATGAACAAAAAGTAGCATGTAAAATTTGATAGCCGATAAGATAGACCTCTGCACCGAAAAGGGTTGCAAGTAACAAATGCAGGACATTGGATTCTCTTTTTCTGTTAGAAAGCAAGATGAAAAAGATCACCATAAAGGCATACAGGATACCGAGAAGTTCAAGAGGTATATTAAAGACGGTTCCGTGTAGGTTTGAACAGGAAGTAGAACAGTATTTATAGAAATACATAGCTGTAATACCTGTCAGGGCGAGGCAGACTGTAATTACTTTTTTCCAGAGAGGCATGGGTATAAAATCTTCACTGGAAGTTTCTTTTGCCAGTTCTCTCATGTTTACCCTCCTTTTGTGTTTTATATCTAACGGTTTTGTAACCGTATGTATCTTTTAGTGTGTTATAAACTCTCCATGTATAGGGTCTACCCTTTTGGGGCGTTCCTGCATTATAGCAGGCTATTGCGTCCCAAGAATAACCATATTTATCCATGCACTGCCTCAAAATCCATGCACCAACATAGATATTAAAGCAGGGGTCATTTAATCTTTGCCAGTTTTCTTTTCCAAGAGTTTTATACCATGAGGAGTTTATCTGCATGATACCATAATCGTAAGTTCCGTTTTTGTTTTTGTTAATGGCAGTATGGTTGAAACCGCTTTCAGTTTTTGCAATGGCCCAGAGGATGTTAGGATGAATACCGTAAGTTTCGCCAGCAGAGATGAAACATTGATTAAGGGTTAATCCTGATAAAGGGAAAAGCAAAATAAGAGAAATTGATAAGATAGACAAACGACTCATCATATAAATATATTACTTACTTTTATTAATATAAAGGTAATGACCCGAGAAAAAAAAGAAAAAATAGAAAATTTCGTCCTTTGGGGAATTATTGTTTTAGCCTTTGTATACTTTTCTATTGGATTGTCTTTATCTCTTTTAAAAGTTTAAGCAAACCCTGAAATAAGCCGATAAGACAATCAGTATGAGAGTGGAGAGTTCTGCTGTAAGAATGTCTTCTCTTTGCAGTTCTGTTTCAAGCCAGAAGACTGTCCAAATTACGCTGACAAGACCAATATTGCAGGATACTGTTGAGATTACATCCACAGCTAAACAGCAAACAAATAACAAGGAATGCAAAACAGAGGATTATCTAACAGAAAAACAGAGGATTGCCAAGTTCCTCATTGAGTTATTCTTTGGGGTTAAAATTCCAAATAAGTTCATAATTAAACAGAATCCTGAGACAGAACAGGAGACCTCACCTGCTGAAAGGTTTGAAGTCATCAGTATATACTTTACAGAAAAATTTGAAAAAGAAGATGTTGACTTTCAGGCAGAAGGGCAGGTAAAAACCTCAGATGGCAGGGTTTTGAATTTCAATTTATCAGTGGGTCTTAGCCGTTCTTTCTATGAGGCAAGGATGTCCATAGACAGACAGGTTCGGGGGAAAGACCCGCTGATTTTAAATTTATCTGGCGTTTTTAAAGGATTGACAGAAAACGCCATAGATTTTGATATAGACGCAGATGGGGTAAAAGATAAAATACATTTTGTAAAAGATGGCAGTGGTATTCTTGTCGTAGATAAAAACGGTGATGGCAAAATAAATGATGGTAAGGAAGTTATTGGTATACAAACAGGCAATGCTTTATCTGAATTAGCAGGTTATGATGAAGATAAAAACGGCTGGATAGACGAAGGGGATACCATTTTTGTAAAACTGGCAGTATGGGAAAAAGATAAAGCTGGTAATGATATAATTACACCGATTAAAGAAAAAGGCATCGGGGCGATAAGTCTGGCTTCTGCTGCAACGCCTTTTCAGATAAAAAACAGTGATACCCCTTATGGCATGATTGATGACACAGGGGTATTTCTTTTTGAAGACGGCAGAGCCTCAAACTATCACAGGGTAGACCTGTTTGTGTAATGTCAATTTTTAGTTTTTGTGTCCTCAGCCCCAAATATATTTGTCAGCATGGCATCATTTAAGGCATGTTCTGTCCATTCAAGTATGCCTTCTAATTCCTGTTCTGGGTTTTCATATTCATAAGCTCTATTTATTGCCAGAGTGATTATACCGTATTCTAGTCCTTCTATAAGATAGGGATTTTGTAGATTGCCTCCCATAAAGGTAAAAAGATTTCTCATTACTGTTTCGCAGTGGCTTCTATTTTTTGGATTTTTACATTCACAAAGACAGGGAGCGGGCGTAAACTGATACAATGCTTCATCGGGTAATTCAGGAAAATAGACTTTTGTCAATCGTTTTATTTTTTCCATCTCCTGTTCTACCAGTTCATTCGCAGTTGAAAAATTTTTTTTAGCATGTCTTGAAATTTCAAGGGAAAGCCCGAAGATCAGGGCGTTGCTGAGACAAGGATAGGAAAGATTTTCTTTTATAAAATCGGTAATATTGTAGAACATTGCTTTTTCTTCTTCAATCGAATGGGTCATTTTTTCCTCTACTTTATAAAATTGAATGAAAAGCTATAGCTATAATCTTCACCTTTGCTAACCTTTACAGCAGCTATTATAATCATAATGACGTTTAAAACTGCAACAATAAAAAGTAGAACAAACCCAACAAGGACAAAGGCAAGTATCACACAAACAATAGATATAATGGTTATGGTTATCTGGAAATTTATGGATTCCTTACCGTGATAGTCTACAAGGGGATATTCATTGCGTTTTACTAACCAGATAATAAGCGGAGCAATTATGTTGGCAAAAGGTATACCGAATACGAATGCCAGAGCGGATAAATGACACAGCATAGCCCACGTTCTTTCCTGACCGTTTACTGTTTGGTTCATTCTATCTCTCCTTCCTGTCTATTTTTGGATATACACAAAAAACATAATCAAACAGCCTACTGTTACGGAAGTTAAACAAGCAATAGAATGTTTTATATAAGAAAAGGTAAAACCAATGCAAATTAAGGCTCCACTTATAATGTATCCCAATACTGCATCTGTTTTTGTAGTTGTAGGGATTAACGCTTTTAACCATATATATCACAGTTTTTTATCATTTTTTAGAAAATTTCATAAAAGGGTTTTAGATTTACCTTTATAGCATCTTCTAATAATAGGTTGGTTATTTCATCTGCACGGCCGTCTATTATCTCTTTCCATTTTTCTGTAGGGTGTTGGCTTGCAAGGACAGTGGGTCTTAGACCGTTTCTTGCTTTTAGGATTTCAAGGAAAATATCTGATTCTTTGGCATTCATACGAAAGGTGCAGAAATCATCAAGTAAAAGTAAATCTACGGTCTTTAAATGGTTTGTCAATCCTTTAGAATATCTATTTACAGGGTTAATAATGTGCTGTAAAAGATAAGGCACTGGATAAAAAAAGGCTTTCATTTCAAGGTTGACGGCATTGTTAAAGATATAAGCAAGTATCGTTGTTTTTCCTGACTGCGGTTCGCCTGTGAGAATAATATTCTGTTTACTCCCCAACCACTTAAAATTTACGATATATAGTGTTGAATATTTTCCGTTTTGAGGATTATTGATACCATTATAATATGTTATATCAGCCTGATTAAGAATGATTGCAAATATGTCTTTTTTAAAATTGAAGTTTATCGGATTTAACATTGAAAGCCTCCTTTTAATGTTTCTACTGTTATAGAGCAAGGGCAATAATCCGCTTGAGGTTGTTATTGCCGTTTTCCTTGAGCCATTTAAGGTAATTGGGGTCTTTTTGAGAAATATTTGTAATGGAATTACCTTTGTATTTTCCGAAAGGCAGAATAACCCTCTGTGGGTCAATACTTTTTATTGCCTCTTTAAAGGCTGCTTTTGAATAGGCATCGGCAATATAATTTTTTTCTCTTGGAATCCAGATAAAATTAATATTATTAAATTTATCAGATAAATTTTTTGCCATATCAAAAAGCTGTTTTATATTGTTACTGGTTACTTTATATAATCCTGTCATTTGTTTTATGACTAATTGAGAGTCACCAAAAACCGTAAGACTGTCAATACCATTTAAAAGACAACAGGCAAGACCCTCAATGAGTGCTTTATATTCTGCATAATTATTCGTTGCAGTAGGAGTAAAGGGTTCACAGGCAAGACCATACCCTTTATAAATAATTTTATCGTTTTGTAGAAATGCAAACCCATAAGTTGCTATACCACCGGGATTGAAAGGTTCGCAGGCACCATCAAAAAAGAGTTTGTTCATAATATAGTATTAATGATTGGGGTTGAACAATAAAGGGACAGATATAAAATTTTGTTATAATTATTGACAAACATTATAATGAATGTTAATACAAATATATAGATTTAAGAGGTGTGGAGGGTATGAGAGGGATAAAAGAATTGGGCAGTAGGTTAAAAGCATTAAGAGAATCCATGGGGCTTTCACTTGTTGAAGCTTCTAAACGTCTGGGATTTTCAAATTACCAGACGCTAAGAAATATCGAATTGGGAAAACGTGAAGTTCGTGCTATAGAACTTCCTCTTTTTCAAAGAGTTTATTTTTGCTCACTTTCGGAAATATTAGGTAAAAATAAATCAAAAAAAGGTTCATTGTTATGGCGTAAAACTCCTGTAAGAAAGCAGGAGATAGAGAGACAGATTTTCTATCAATGTGAACAATACCATCTACTTGAAAGACTGCTTAATGTAGATTTAAATCGTGACTATGAATTTTGTCAGATAAAAAGCAAAGACAGAATTAGAACTTACTTTGATATAGATACCATCGCCGATGATACAAGAAATAGAATGGGTTTAGGTAAACGACCTGCATTTTCTCTCACTAAAATACTTGAACAAAATTATGGAGTAAAGATTATTTATATACCTCTTTCTGACAACGGTTCCGCTGCTTCAATGGTTGATGAAGACTATGGGGCAGTGATAGTTATAAATGCTGATGAGGCTCCATGGAGACGTAATTATAATTTAGGACACGAAATGTTTCATATTATAACTGCACCAGCAATAACAGATGAAGACTTAAAAAATGATTCATTTCTTGAGGGCTTAGAAAAAAATGCAGAAAGATTTGCATCAACACTCTTACTGCCAGAAGAAGAAATAAAAAGAGAATTAAATTTCAGGATGAAATCCCAAAATAAAATTACTTATTCTGATCTGGTAGACATAGCCAGAGATTTCGGAGTATCTACCTCAGCTTTAGTTTATAGACTATCAAATTTAAAACTTATAAATTGGGATGATGCCAATAAATTAGCAACAAATGAAGAGCTAAAAGAAATTGATAAAATAGCCAGAAGAGGAGATAAAAAAAATGGTTATCTAATTTCCGAAAGATTTATGGCCCTTGCGGTCAGATGTCTTAGGAAAGGTTTAATTTCAAGGGGCAAATTTGCTGAAATGATGCAAATAGACAGAAGCGATATAGATATTTTTATTGAACAATTTGGACTGCTGGAGACCGAGGGTTTAAAAGTTGGAATTATGGATTCTTGATGCTGATATAGTAATTGATTTGCTCGAATTGGGTATATTTGATAAGCTTGTAGAAAAACATGAAATATTTACCTCCTCAATTGTTGCCACTGTAGAAATAAAATATTTTTATAAAAATGGCGTTAAAACATCTATAGATTTTCAATCTGAATATGTTAAAAAGGGAAAAGTAAAAATTAAAGAGGCAACCCTTGATGAAATTTCGAATATTAAATTATTGCTTCCTGATTTGCACAGAGAGAGTATTGACTTGGGTGAATTGGAATCAATGGCAATCCTCATCAAAGATACCTCACTTTCATTTTGTTGTTGTGATGCAGCAGCTATAAGAGCGTTACCGTTCCTTAATTGTTCTGAGAGGGCGTTATCGCTTGAGAGTTTATTGAAAACAAGTGGTTTATCTGCCTCAAAGAAAACACTAAAAGACAGACATACAGACAAATACTTTTCTAACAATTTGAATATAGGTAAAAAATTAAAAATAGAACATTTTGTAGTTAAAAATAAAATCAAAAGAAAATGACTACGCTTTTATTGTTTTACAGATTTTTGTAATTATTAAAGCTCCTATAGAAAAAAGACAGAGATAAGCAAATGTTTTAATTCCTTTTTTTATCTTTGAATGCCTTTGTGAAAAATTATCAATTTCATATAAATAGTCATAGGCATTATGGCTGACTGTTTTCATTTAAAACCCTGAATATGTATTTAGAGTAAGGAAAGATGCTGTATGATGTTCTTGCATAATATGATTTTTCAGGTAGTTTTAACTGTGTGATCTGCAAATTTTTTTTATCTGCTTTTAATAATCCATTGTATACATCAAAATCAAAAAATACAGATTTACAGTTTAAGCAGCGATTTAAATAAAAATTGTGTTTTGTATTAAGGTTCCATGTGGGGTAATCATATAGTATGTGTCTTATGTCATTGGGCAGGTCATATACAAATTGCAAGATATATAAATCATCTTTTATTATAAAATTCTCGTATTCAATACCTGAAGCAACAAGGGTAATAACCTGTTCTGTCTTGTTACAGAAATCACAGGGCAGATTGAATTGAACAGCATATACAGGAGTATAAATTTCGATAGGAAATCTTTCTATATAGGAAAAAAAAGCAGCAATATCGTAATTTTTTTGGTTTATCATGGTCAAATTCAATCCCCATCAGCAGAAAAATATTTAACAGCCTTTTCCGATAAACCTTTGATAAGTTGTTCAATTATTTTTGCATTATTTGTCAAGATAATGCCTCCTTTAGCGTTTTATTTAAGGTCAAAAAAAATTCACAATCCTATCTTTCCGCAATAATTTCTTAATCCAGTTTGATTGACAAAGTTCTTTATATAAATCATCAATCTTATTGGATTCAACCTCAAACTGTTTTCCTTTTTTGTGATTGGTAAATTTGAAAAGAATTTCGTAATAATCTTTTTTCCAACCTGATGTATCTTCTCTTTTGATAATTCTTTTGGCTACTTCGATTTCCACATGGGGATATTTTTTGAAAAGCAGGTCTTTCAATTCGTGATACTGTTTCATCAGATTAAAATCGATTCTGTATTCTTCAAACTCAATTCCATGCAATACGGTATTTCCAGTGTAGAAAAATAAGACCTTTGCTATTGCAGTTCTGTGGTTACCTTCCCCTGAGATATAGATTTCATCGTTAATTCGTGCGTAGTGCATTACAGGTTCTTTTTTTGTCTGTTCATAATAATAAGATGGATTAGTGGCAAGCAATGACAGGTTTCTTTTACCGACTCTTAACATATCTATCCAAGAGATACCGTTATTATAATCTGGATGGGCAGTTCCGATTACTTGAAAAACATTGACGGATTCGCTGTTTGACCAGTAGTGGTATGTTGCAAAATCGCTAAGTGAATTAATATCAGGGCAGGGCTTAATTGTTTCGTTCAGGATACAGTTTTTATTCTTAATTTCAACTATTACTTTTTCAGGATTATTAGCAATTAGCAAATGATATTCCATATAAGTCCTTTTTAATTTATTTTTTTTCGGCAGGGGGCTCCTGCCTTATTTAAAAGCCTTGCAGTTTGAATATTTCCGTGAAGTATTGCTATATCACAGGCACTATAGACTTCATTGCCAAAATAACCGAGCAGGGCAGGGGAGGCACCTCTGGCAATTAAATAAGCGATTGCACTTTTTATTTGAGGGGTATCACCGCAACGAGCAAGAAACATCAAAGCTGTCTGACCGTCAAGGGTTTCTACCCTTGCGTCTGCACCTAAAGAGAGAGCCTGTTTTATTCCTGCGGGGTCACAATTATACGCAGAATTAATAAGCAGGTCGTTTGGGTCTAAAGCAAAAACAGGTTGACATAAAAGAATGAAAATAAATAATGCAATTAAGCTATTCTTTATCATTGTGTATAAAAAATATGATCTTGTTTGAAGCCTCAGTTAGAAGTGGCAAAATTTCTTCAAGCGTAAATTCACCGAAACCGGGGACAGGACAGTAGACCTTATCGAGATTGTAAGTTGATATAAGCTGATTTAATTGTGTTATGCTTTTCTTTATGAGTTCTGGGTCTGATTTACACCAAAACCCGGGAATAATATCCTGTTCAGAAAAACAATTTTTGAGGGATTCAAGTGCATTATCCCAAGTTCCTTTTTCAGGTTTAGTTGGAAAAGCTATAACTCTGTTATAGATAAATCCTACAGTGTGACCATATTCAAACAAATACCACCCGAGTTTTTCTGGCAGTTCAGGTATAATATTAGCCATTGCCTTTGCACTGCCTCTACCTATGACTGCAATGGGAGCCCCATTGTTATTTTTTATAAAGCCATTTGTAGTAATACAAACAGTCTTTTCCCGCTGCCAGAGGTCAACTATGTTATTTATTTCTATATCCATCTTTATAAATATTATTTTTTTTATAATCAATTTTTTACTAATGACAGGGTAAGGTTTATAAGAAAGACAAAAGCAAAGCAGAAGAAAAGTTTAGATAAGGGTATCTTCATATCCTGCCACGAAGGGGCAGAGGTTATTGACAGAAAAGGAAGTAATAACAGACGCCAGTAATTGTTGTCCAAGAGATACAAGATAAATAGAGCAAAAAAGGCAGGTGAAAAAGATATGAAAAAACTACCTATACTTTGGTATGGATTATTTTTGTTATAGACATGGATAACCATCGGCTGAGGTGAGATGGCAAACCGTATAATTTTATGAAAAAAGACAATGCAGGCAACAGCATGACAGAGTTCATGGATAAAGCAGGCGGTTTGCCAGACATAAACAAGAGGGGTAAAAGATACCCTTTTGGATAAATACAGTAGAATTTTTTGAATAAGGATAAAAATAAAGCTGAATGTATAGAGTGATATAAAAAGCAATACAGTATCAATTAGACTTTTTGTTAAAAGGTTTAACATTCAGTTTTGTATTCAAAAATGCGTTTCGTAACAGTACACTATGGTATATATATTACATAGAGCATATCGCAAAGCCTTATCTGATAAGGGTTTACAAGGATTTTTCTCTTGCATAATTACACCCCAGATGTTTTTTGGATTTTTCAATAATATCATAGGGTTAAGTTTAATTTTCTCTTGCATAATTACACCCCCTTTTTTAAAAATAAAAACCCCATTCTTTATAAAAAAATGCACTAATTTCTTACCTGAAATATAAAATCAATAGATTTTGTTTTGATTGTTTATATTCTATTTTTTTAAATATACCTATTTCGATTAGTTCTTTATGAGCTTGTTGCAGTTGCACTTTTATATCTGATAAATATTTTTTTTCTGTTATCTGTATTCTTTGAATTAATTTTTTGTATGAAATTTTAAAAGGTAAGTTGTTATTTATAGAAAACAATGGGGTAAGAGTTTTATAAATACCTCTTGCTATAAAACTCTTTAGAGAAAAGTAAACATTATAGTCTATTTCAGCTACATAGCCAGCATTAATATTTTTTAGGTAAACAGAATTTAGCCAGATATATGTGCTTTTAATCTTTTCGTTATAATCATCTAATTCACCCTGAAACATTACCCTGTCTATTATGTTGAACATATCGGTTATAAACTTTTTGGTAGTTGCATCAAAATAAATAGTTTCAGATAACAAATTTATGCTTTTTATTCTTTTTATGGAATTTTTAATCAGTTTCAATGAATGTCCAGAAACATCATAACCAATTAATTTTGCGATGCTTTTTAATGAACCTACATCAACGGGGTTGTTTATCGGTTTAGGCTTTTCTGAAATAATTTTATTAATAGCCATAAAAATCATTTCATCAAACGGTCCTGGCAGTCCATAAACAAGAGATGGAATTACAGTCCAGCTTCTTTTTACGTTTTTGCTTTCAAAGATAACTTCTATTTTTTCTGCTTTATGTATCTTTTCTTTGCTGTATGTGAATATCGGCAGTCTCAATAAATTTTTTTCATGATAATATGTGCTGTTTTTGGTGCTACCAAGCAGATGTTTTTTATAGATACTCTTTACCGTTCTCTCGACCTCTTTAACACCCAGTGGGGGATTATTTCTTTCGTTCCAGAGATATGCCATTTCGAGACATTCTTCAAGGGACAAGTTATCGTTTACCCAAGACCCGCAGAGTCTTGCAAGGGTATCGTTTCTGGAGCCTTCTTTGACGCCGTTGTAGAACGATTTTAAATCAATAACTTTTTTGCTTTTAGAGAGAAAGATTTCAGGTAAAGATGCAATGGGTTTTTTTATTGTAAAGGTATATTCCATGCCTGTAATGTGTATGCTGGGGGGTGCTATAACGTAACCGCCATCTGCTCTTATATCTATTTTCATGTTATTAAGGTTGACGGTATTCTGGATGGTTCTGTTTTGAGGATACCTGTAGTAAGCATGGAGACCCCTTGCAGTCTCCACGCATAAAGTTTCAAGCAGGTTGTTTTCTCTTGCCCACCTAACAGCCTCATCACTGTCAAAGTCAACTACTACGAGATTAGAGACCTTACCTGTGATTACCGCTATGTTTGCCAGCGGATACTTTGTCCACCAGCTTTTAACCTCTACCTCAGTTGGAAGACGGTTCTGGTATTCAGTCCAAGCGATAAGAGGGGCTTTGCTGTCTTTGGAGCGGTCTTCAATATTAGTTCCGTTAGAGTAAAAGTTGCCTTTGACAGGGATAATGGAAAAACCCTTTTTGAGATATTTCAGGGCATAGGAAAGATTTTTTGTAGTAGATATATCGTTATTTCTTAATGCTTCCTGCAAGGTAATACCCTCCTTTTTGTGTTTAGAAAGGTATTACTAAAAAAAAGTAATACTTAAGTAACTACAGTTCTGTAGATCACGAAAAAATCAATTAAAAAAGGAGGGCTTAACTATGGCAATGGTAAGAGTTATTACATCAAGGGGAACGTATGATTATGTAGATGAGGATTTGCTTTGGTTCTATATCGAACAGGATTACGTTGTTGGATTAGCAGAGAACATTGAAGAAGTTCGAGGTCGGATGCAGAGGAGATTCGGACAGTGGATGGAAAAGCACTGCCCTTTAATGTATAAAACGTTTAGGGAAGGTGGGAGATGACACGTTTGATACAAATTAAGAAGTTCCTTAGACGTAATAAAGAGGGTGCAGATGGGGCGCACCATAGAAACAAAGAAGGGAGGTGAAATAATTTTTTAAATTTAAAAAACAAAAAAACCCTATATTTAGTGGCAACTGGGGACGAAAGTCCCCATTTTTTTGTTTTCAGTAATAAATTAAAAGATGAAACGTTTTGATACTGAAAAGTCTCTACAGAAAGAAATCCTGTCTTTTTTAAGACATGCAGGTATCTTTGCATGGCGACAGAACATCGGGGCTACAAAGATAGACAACAGGTTTATCAAGTTTGGCCATCCCGGCATATCGGATATAATCGGTATTCTACCTGACGGCAGGTTCCTTGCTATCGAGGTCAAACTTGAGGGAAGAAAAACAACAAGGTATCAGGAAATGTTTCTTGAAACTATTAGAGAAAACGGTGGTGTAGCTATTGTGGCGAGGTCTTTATATGATGTTATGTGTCTGGTGAAAGAGATGAGAAAGGCAAATGCTTAATCTTCTCAGAATTGGATATATAGTTCCTTTCATAGTTTTAAAAAATTACTCAGAAGAAGCAATCCTTGTAAAACTGTTGGGACAGTCAGAAGTAATTGCCATACTGCCAAGGTCAGCTATGATTAGAAATTATAAAATTGGAGATACAGGTTTTGGCTGTATTACCATGATAGACAGGGCAAGAATATTGTTATCCCAGAAATCACCTCTTTATGTTCGTAAAATGCTTGAGTATCTTCTTGCAGATGCAATCATCGGAAATAAGCTCAAAATAAAAAAGATAGCAGGAATGAGAAAATCAAGATTTTACAAGGTAGCTATAGGCTCTGTTTATGATGTTAATCCTAAAAAAGCCGAAGTGGTTTTAAATAATGGAGAATCTATAAATAATGATACTGTTGAATTTTTTGCTGATGAAGATGATCCTGTTGCTGAAAATGAAGTTATTCCTGAACAGTATATAATAAAAAGCAATGAAGAATTATTTGAGAGATTAAAGCCTGTTTTAAAAGATATAGATTTTAAAGAATACTTTGAAGAAAATACTAAATTTTCTTTTGTCAGGTTTTCCTATGACAAGAAAGAGTATGTCCTTAATGCCCTATGTCCACCCGGAAAAAGAGAATCAATTTACAAAGTAATATATTATAGTGAGATGAACAGAGTAAGTCTACTTATGGAGAACAGTTCAGTGGGTTTTCTAAAGGGAAAAAACGGAGAGAATATAGCGATAGCAACCAAGCTGTGTGACGTTGAAATAGAGGTTAATGGTGTAAGCAATGAAGTTTACAATAAATTTTTAGAAAGGAGATAATCTATGGAAAGCATTCAGGAAACACAGGCAACAACAGAACAGGATAGGCAGGATTGGGTTCAAGCAAGACTTGAAAGGAATATCCAGTATGCAAGAGATCCCGACAGCATTGTTATAGTGCCTGTAGGGGGTAGGACAGGGTATAATCTTGTAAATGCTCTTGTTGAGTTTGACAGGGCGGTGAATAATATCAAAAGGGCTGTTGGGTTTAGGATCTCTGCTGAAACTGCTATAGAAAAGATGAAAGAAGTTAAAAAACTTGCAGAGGATATTTGGGAAGAAGTAAGAGAATACGTCCCAAGGCTTTACGGATTTGAACCTAAAAACTGGAGAGAATTAAATGATACCAAAGAAGCTAAAATGATACTTGCCCAGAGGGTTACAAAGGGCCAGAGGGTCATCGCAAGAGTAATACTTCCAAGAGAGGAAAACGTGGCAAAAATTGTAATGGCAGTAAAGGTATTGAATGCAAAGATACTTGAATTGCAAGCATCTTCCGATATAGATTCTCTTACAAACCTTGCAAAGATAGTAGATAAGTATAATTCGCTTACAGAAAGATTGAATAAAATAACTAATACTTTAAAGGAAAATATTTAGTCATTACCCCCTAATTCCATAACCCTCCTTTTAGCAGGCTCGAAAGAGCCTGTTTCTTTTTATATGTGGTTGGATTTATTGAGAAGAAAAAATTATAAGTCGGTTCTATTTCGGTTCTTTGATATTTCTAAAAGATTGATAATATTAGTTCAAAGGGTATTCAAAGCCCCCTGGGGACGCTTTTTTATTTGTACACAACCTTTTTCATACAACGTACCCCACCAGCCTTGAGTCATACCAGAAGAACTAAATGCAGTATCGGGAAACAATCGTAAAATACATTTGACCCCTTTTCGTCATTTAACCCAACTTGCACCTTTAGCCCAAAAAATTAAGCTGTATCAGGGGGTTGAGAATTAGTCTTCTCCATTTTAGTGAACACAGATTTTTTCTGCCAGAAGGCCCTGTCTTCCAGGCCTAATACATG
>Ga0208198_1002323_pt1 | contig 14457 bp, 15 predicted proteins | sample AD_JPNTR2_MetaG_FD_184446 | JGI IMG/M metagenome (GOLD analysis project Ga0208198, IMG submission 184446) | Active sludge microbial communities of municipal wastewater-treating anaerobic digesters from Japan - AD_JPNTR2_MetaG (SPAdes) (version 2) | ecosystem: Engineered > Bioreactor > Anaerobic... | reverse complement strand
TCACGCCCGATGACGGGGTCAAGCTTGCCTTCGTTTGCCATTGCAGTCAGGTCGCGCCCATACTGCTCGAGCGTAGGTGTCCCTTTCCTTCTCTGAAGCTTGGCCCCTGCCTGCCCCTGAGCTTCCTGCCGTTGGGACGATCCAGAGACTCCCCCACCAAGCAAGTCGAGAATCTCTGCTCTGGCACGGTCCAAATCGACCCCGAGGTTCTCCAAGACCTGTGCAGCGACACCTTCGCCCTCCCTGAGGAGGCCGAGTAGAAGGTGCTCAGTTCCTACATAACCGTGGCCCATCAGCCTGGCTTCATCTATGGAAAGCTCCAGGACGCGCTTTGCCCTCGGGCTGAGCCCAACCATCTCCGCCTGGCCAGGCTCGCCGCGGCCTATAATGCTCTCAACTTCGTCTCGCACCGCTTCCGGCTCTACCCCCATGTTATGCAGAGCGCGCCCGGCCACGCCCTGGCTTTCACAAGTCAACGCCAGGAGAATGTGCTCGGTGCCCACAAAGCTGTGGCCGAGTTTGCGAGCTTCCTCTTGTGACAGGTAGAGCACTCTTTGCGCTCTCTCTGTAAAAGATCCGAACATCTAATGTTCCTCCTTGTTCATCCCTAAACGCTCTCTGATAAGTGTTGCCCGACACATATCTCTTTCCCAAGCAGTGAGCTCTTTGCCCACGAAGTCCTGCACATGCGCGGGCATGATATCGACTGATAACACCGTAAAACAGGATTGCGGAAGGTCCGGGATGATCCCGAGATCAGCCCCGAGCTTCACGTCAGAGATGAGCTTAAGTGCTTCATCTGAGCTGATGATCCTGGCATTGGTCAGCAATCCATAGGATCTCCAGACCCTGTCCTCCAGTTGATTCCTAGCGTCCGACATTATAGCCTTTCTGGCGTTGCGCTCGCTGTCAGCAAGCTGCCCGCATACAGCCTTGAGGTGCGCAACTATCTCCTCTTCCGCTCGACCCATCGTAACCTGGTTGCTAACCTGGAACATGTTCCCGATAGCTTCGGTGCCTTCACCGTAGGCGCCTCTCACCGCAACCCCGACCTTAGATACCGCTCCCAATACCTGCCCCACCATGCCCACCAAAGCAAGGGCAGGCAAATGCACCATTACCGAAGCCCGTAACCCTGTCCCGACATTAGTGGGACAAGCACACAAATATCCCAGATTCTCGTCGAACGCGTAATCGATCGTCTCCTCCACCGCGTCGTCAGTAACCGAAGCTAACCTGAGAGCCTCTTCAAGCTGGAACCCGGGCAATATCGTCTGTATCCTCATGTGGTCTTCTTCGTTCACCATTATGCTAACCGATTTGTCCCGATTGAGGACGATCGCCTTGTTTTTTGGGTCCTGTATATGTTGCGGCGAAGTCAAATGCTCCTCCACCGCAAGCTGTCTTTCTATAGGAAGCAGTTCCTGTAAGGCCAGTATCTCAGTGGGCCCAATGGACGGAGTTGCCCTGACAGCCCCCATTACCTGCTCAAGAACGGATTTCATCTGCTCATCATTGGCCTGCTGTGGAAAGGGTACGCCGCGCAGATTCCGCGCGAGCCTCACCCGGCTAGATACCACGATATCCGCATCTGGACCATCCCCGGCCATCCATACTGCGCGATTCTTCTCATACGGTCTCTTCGCCGCCATCCCCACTGCCTCCCTTTTCCTTAGCTTCCGCGTCGCCGCCTGTGCCATCGATCTCGACCTCAGCCGCAGCCTTCTCTAGCCTGCGAATCTCGTCGCGGACTATGGCCGCCTTCTCGTATTCTTCCGCCTCAACGTACTGCTGCAGCCTCCTGCGGAGGTCATCTATTTCTCTGCGAAAACGCACAGCCTTCCCTGCTCTTCTGGGCGCCTTTCCTGTGTGGCGTACATGTCCGTGAATGCGTCCCAAAAGAGGGTTAAGCAGCGGCGCAAACTCAGAATAGCAATCCGCACACCCAAGAAACCCGCTATTCACGAACTCAGAATAATCGCGCCCACACGTTCTGCACTTTCTGCCGGCGCCATCGGGAATCCCAACATGCACCTCGTGGCCCAGGTCACCCTGAAGAAGCCCGGCGAGTAGGTTGGAAATAGCAAAACTGGGCGTGCTCAGCACGTGCAGTTCCCCACGCTCCCTGGCACATTGCTGGCAGAGGTGGAGTTCAGTGCGGACATTATTCACGACCTTTGTTACATGCACAGTCGCTGGTTTCTCACGACACACCTGGCAAATCATTGCTTACCCTCCCTGTTCTACTCCATCGGCGGCCGTGTCAGCATCAGCATAAGCACGGCACGGAGCACCCGCGCCCGTATGATCCCCTCAAGTTCAGGGTCTTCATCGCTTTCCTGATCGAAGACTGCGGCTCGAACACAGGCCGCGTCTTTGCAATCGAGGGCGCCCATATCAACAAGCCTAGCGATCAGGTCTTCCGCTGCCTTACGGTCAATAGCATCTCCTACGGACTCGTACACCATCTGAATGCCACTCGTTTCAGGTTCGTCGTCAAGCTTGAAGATTCTGATGTAGCCGCCTCCGCCGCGTCTGGTTTCTACAACATATCCGCGCTCAACGGTAAAGCGTGTGGACAACACGTAATTGATCTGCGACGGAGCGCACCTGAATCTCTCAGCAAGCTCCCGTCTTTGCACTTCCACAAAGCCATGAGGGCCCGTGTCAAGCAGCAGTTTTAAATAACTCTCAATGTAATCCGATAGACTGCCCATCGCGTCCTCCCGTTGATCTGACCATTGTTGACCTTTTAGTACCATGATACACTTGTCTGTCCAAAAGAGCAACATGCCTAAAGGCCTCTTGTAGCTATACAAACCGGCAACTGACCAATTTGGTCAAACAAGGTCAGACGCGTCCAGGCACATGATGTGGGATGTCCTGACAGGCTATTTCCTTTGAATTGGCATGGTGAAATTGCCAATTGCTAGGCTGGGGAAGCAATCTCTGATATGGGCGATGGCTTCATCCACTCCCGCAGGATAAAACGAATCGGAATCGACATTTTCCGTGAGCATGACGTCGGCGTAGATGTCTGGGTCGATGTTGAGGTTTCGAAGCTGGAGCATCTGGATATCACAACGTTCTATGAGATCGCATAACGCGTCAACCTCGGGTTCCTGGTCAAAAAACCCAGGAAATACCAGGTAGTTGAGCGATACGAACAAACTGCGGCTTCGGGCAGCAATAATCGAGCTTTCAACATCTGCAAGGCACCAACCACGAGGCCTATGGTATCTGCCATAATAATCAGGGCGGGCACTGGCAAGGCTCACGCGGAGCGAGTCAACCCCTGCATCACATATCGCCTCGATGGCGTGCACATCACCGGCATTCGTATTCACATTGATCGTACCCGCATCCGTCCGCTGACGCAATTCCCGGCATGCCTCGACGATCGTCGGCCACTGGCGAGTGGGCTCGCCCTCACATCCCTGGCCAAAGCTGATTATCCCCCCGACAGCTTTCTCCAGATGGGGCAACGCCACTTCAACAATCTCAGAGACTGTGGGGACGAAATCTATCCGTTGCTGAGGGGAGGGACAGCACTCTGACGCCTGGAGTGATATGCACCCTAGGCAATTGGCATTACACGTGGGCGAGACAGGGATGCCGCCTTCCCAACGCCCGTAGAATACGTTCTGGGCAGTGAAGCATTGGTATTCTGTTGCACATCTGGCGAGCTGCGCAAGTATGCGGTTTTCGGGGAATTGTCTCAGTCGCCTCTCAATATCCTCTGCAAGCTCTGGAAGGTTGTAATGGATCGGATCCCACGTGTCTCGCTCATCAGTCCTGATTGCAGCTACCATCAACTGATCACCGGCAAAAGCCACAGCAGAATAACCGAAGAGCGGAAGTTGTGGCGCCCCCTCCAATCCTATGTATGCGGGAAGAAACGTGCGAGTGTAGCCCTGAGGAAGGACTGCTGCTACCGCCTCTTCAAGTCCAGCACTGACGAATTGGCCTGATGTCGCATCAATGCCTACAGGCCTCCGACTAGGAAGGCGCATCAAACTTCCGCCTTCCGGCATCGGGATTACGTCAGACTCTAACAGCTCCACGAGGGTATTGCCTGTGCGCGCCGCCGCATGCAGATTATCATTTCTGAATACTCGGCCTTGGTGATCGCTGACTGCTGTAGATAACATAGAACATCTCCTGTTTCAACATGGCGCTTTTAGGGCAGATAACCCATTGGATCCTGAGGCTTGCCGCCCGCCCTCACCTCAAAATGAACGTGAGGACCAGTGGAAATCCCCGAACTCCCGGACAAGGCGATCCTTTCACCGGCTGCAACCTGTTCCCCGCGGGACACGGTGATAGCTGAGTTGTGTCCGTAGTATGTTTGCAAGCCATTTCCATGGTCCAGGATGACGAGCCGTCCGTAGCCGCCTCTCCAGCCCGCAAAGATGACACAGCCTGCAGCAGCCGCCGATACAGATGTGCCGGTCGGCACAGCAATGTCGACGCCATTATGCATGCGGCCCCATCTAGGTCCGAACCTCGATGTAATCCTTCCCGAAACCGGCCAGGAGAGGCTTCCGCCCGATGATGCCGCACCGGAGATTCTTCCATCAGATGACCCTCTCGAGGCTACCACGATGCGACTACTAGTCACTGGGGGTTTGCCCCCGGGAATAACGAGGGATTGCTTCACTTTCAGGGCATCAGGGTCCGCAATGGCGTTAGCCTCGACAATCTTATCCCGGCTGACGCCGTACCTCTTGGCAATAGTCCATACGGTATCGCCGCGGCTAACCTCGTGTATCACGCCTGTAACTGAAGGGAAAGTAAGGACCTGTCCGACCTTGAGTTTGTTGGGATTGGCCAACGAATTGGCCCAACTTATCGTCTCTATGCTCACTCCATAGCTGTTTGCGATGGTCCATAAGCTTTCACCCTGCTCCACCCGGTGTGTAACAATGCTTGCTTGAGCCCGAGCAAACGATGAAGAGCTACCTTGTTTCCCAGCGTCCAAGTCCAGGGCATTCGTCGCTGCAACGCTCGGGCCTATGAGCTCGCTCTCTGTTTTCAGGGTGGATATTATATTGGCACCAGGGTCCAGACGGGGCTTCCTCGGATACAATCCGCTTTCCCAGTCAGCAACCACATCGGACTTGGCTCCAAGTGCCGCTAGAAGTATCGTCCAGCTGCGGCTGAATATGGCTTTTACAAGTTCCAAAGCACCGGATCTGCGCATTACATCGGTGCTGAAGCTCACCTCATCAGAACCCGCCGCCATAGCGCCACAAGAAAATGTTGGCACGCAAAAAGAGATAACGAGCACGCACATAAACGCAGCTAATCCTTGTTTTGGCAACCGTCTCCCTCCAATAAGCCTGACTCCAAAGCCTCGTGGTTGATGGCCATACTACATATTATAACCACATGCGAGAAGAAGGTCATCCCTAAGCGTCGACTGCCTGTCCACGCCGATATTTCCGGACACATGAGAAGCCCAAGAAAATGAAACGAGGGGCTCATCAAGAGCTCACTGCTCCAGACGAGGAACTCTCAGATACTCCTTGACTTTGATTGCGGGATGCGCCTCACATTGAATTGTGCCAGTTTCGCACATTCTCGGCGAACTGGGATTTGCGGATTATGTTGATCAACTCTTCGTTGCTCTTTGTGCGCTGAATCCTGTCAATAAGCAGTTGAGTCATCTCCGTGGAACCAGTTGTGGCCATGGCCTTTCTCAGCAACCACATGGTCTCCAACTCTTCCGCGTCCATCAGAAGCTCCTCTTTTCTCGTTCCCGACTTGTTAATGTCAATAGCTGGAAAGATCCTCTTTTCCGCCAACTTCCGGTCGAGATGCAACTCCATGTTGCCAGTGCCCTTGAACTCCTCGAAGATGACCTCGTCCATTCTGCTGCCAGTGTCTACTAGCGCAGTGGCTATGATTGTAAGGCTGCCGCCTTCTTCGATGTTTCTCGCCGCACCGAAGAACCTCTTGGGGTGATGCAGAGCAGCCGGATCAACGCCTCCCGAGAGTGTTCGTCCTGACGGCGGTTCCTCGAGGTTGTATGCCCGTGCCAACCGCGTGATGGAATCGAGCAACACCAAAACGTCTTTCCCGTGCTCCGTGAGGCGCTTGGCGCGCTCCAGCACCATATCGGCAACGCGCACATGGTTCGAAGAGGGCTGATCGAAAGTTGAGGCCACAACCATGCCGTCAACTGAACGTTCCATATCCGTGACTTCTTCGGGTCGTTCGTCGATGAGCAGAACGAGGAGGGTCAATTCAGGGTGGTTATACGTCAGAGCGTTTGCTATCTTCTTAAGTATCGTGGTTTTACCAGCTTTAGGCGCCGACACGATAAGGCCTCTTTGCCCCTTGCCGATGGGCGCCATGAGGTCTATGAGGCGCGTCGTCACATCCTTAGGATCATGTTCCAGCTTCAGTCGTTCATCAGGATAGACCGGGATGAGGTCCTCGAAATGAGATCTCCGCGCCGCTAATTCGGGATCGAGCCCGTTTACGGCCTCAACGCGGAGAAGCGCAAAATACTTCTCGCCGTCCTTCGGAGGACGGACCTGGCCTGACACCATGTCCCCTTTCCGCAAGCCAAACCTGCGAATCTGCGAAGGAGATATATAGATGTCGTCAGAGGTGGGGGTCATTTTCCCCACGCGCAGAAAGCCGAAGCCTTCTGGGAGCACTTCGAGTATCCCATCTGCCCACAGCGCGCCTTCCTTCTGAATGGCAGCTTTCGTTATCTCGAACGTGAGCTCCTGTTTTCGGAGTTGCGAGTGACCCGGAATCCCCAGCTGCTTTGCGATTTCATGAAGCGCAGGTACGGTCATCTTTTCCAATTCAGCAATATTCATCTGTGTTGCATCTTCCTTTCAGGATATATGCGCTAAAGGCAGAGCCATCCGGCGCGCAGGCTACCGCCGTGCGCTAAGGGAACTTCTATTGAGGCTATTTGATTGGGCATACTATTGGTTTTAGTGATGAGACTTGCTTGAAGCATTAGCTTGATCGCGAAGGTCCTCAACATGTCACAGAGACGCTATTCGCCACAGCAACAACAAAATCCTCCGGCGAAGCAACCTCACTAACCATTATTTCCACAGCACATTCATTCCATGACGACTATAAGCTGCGCTTATCTCGATTTCGAGTATTCCATAGACTTGACAATAAATTCCCGAAACAGCGGGTGGGGCTTGCCAGGCCTCGACTTGAATTCGGGATGGTATTGCGTACCCACAAACCACGGATGATCCATCAACTCGAAAGCTTCGATCATGTCGCCCTCAGGGCTCGTCCCCGAGATCCTCATTCCGTATTCTGACAACACCTGCGCATACTCCCAATTCAACTCGTACCTTTGGCGGTGCCTCTCCTCTACAACGTTCTCACCATAAGCCTTCGCAAGCTTGGAAGCTGGGTCCAACACGCACGGGTATACCCCGAGCCTCATGGTGCCGCCTATGTGCTCGATCTCGCGCTGGTCAGCCATTAGCCGGGCCACAGGGTGCGGCGTACCAGGGTCAAATTCAGTGCTATTGGCGCCCGACAGTCCACACACATTCCGAGCAAACTCGATGACGGCACACTGCATCCCCATACAAATGCCGAAGAATGGTACACCATGCTTACGAGCATAGCCTGCGGCCAAGATCTTCCCGCCGACACCGCGAGGCCCAAAGCCTCCTGGCGCAATTATCCCGTCGGCACCACGAAGCGCTTCCTCCGCGACGAGCTCGCTGGAAATGCTTTCTGAGTCCACCCAATTCAGGTCAACCTGCACGCCACAGTCGATTCCCGCATGACGTAAGGCTTCTACCACACTGAGGTAGGCATCGGGGAGCGACACATACTTGCCTACCAGGGCAATGCTGACGGAGTCTGAGAGATTTTTCGATTTCTTCACGAATTCGCGCCAACTGCACATATCGGCTCTGTTTTCAGAACACGGCAGTTCAAGCCTGCGAATGACTATCCTGTCAAGGCCTTCCTGCTCCAATATGAGCGGAACATCGTAGATCGAATCAGCATCGGGATTGAAGATGACTGCCTCCGGCTCAACGTCGCAGAATAGGGCTATCTTGTTCTTGATCTCGGGCGGAAGAATGCGATCGGACCGAGCCACGATAACGTCTGGTTGTATTCCTATGCTCCGCAGTTCTTTCACCGAATGCTGGGTTGGCTTCGTCTTGAACTCGCCTGCACAGGCAATATATGGCACGAGCGTGACGTGAATGTACATCACATTTTCGCGGCCCGCTTCAGTCCTGAGCTGGCGTGCAGCCTCCAGAAAAGGAAGGCTCTCAATATCACCCACAGTCCCGCCTATTTCCACAATCACGACTTCGGCGCCATCACGGCCCAGACGTGTTACCCTCTCTTTGATCTCGTTGGTAATATGGGGTATTACCTGGACAGTCCCACCAAGGTAGTCTCCACGTCTCTCCTTGGCAAGGACCGCAGAATAGATGCTTCCGGTAGTAACATTATTGTCGCGAGTGACATTGATGTCCATAAATCTTTCGTAGTGGCCAAGATCGAGGTCGGACTCAGCGCCGTCCTCGGTGACAAAGACCTCTCCATGCTGATACGGACTCATTGTGCCGGGGTCTACATTGATGTAGGGATCAAACTTGAGGGCTGCTACCTCGACGCCGCGCGCCTTGAGCAACCTTCCAAGGGATGCTGCAGTAATACCTTTGCCTAGTCCGGATACCACTCCGCCCGTAACAAAAACATACTTGGCCAACTAGCTGCCTCCTCTACCGGATGTCCACTAACCGAGTTCGTATTATATCACTAGGATTTGACTTTCACAACATGGCTGAACTTCTTTGAGTTTTTGTGCTGTGCTTTTTGCCTCGGGTCCAACCATCCGCTAGCCCCTCTCAAGCCACAGCCAGCAAGGCTTCGGATGACGAAAGCACGTTCTCCATGAGAAGCATCTCGAGCATAATGCAAGTATTACAAAAGGCGATAACGTTCAATAAGTGAGGAAGACGCTGAAAATGCTGCAAGCAACATGTGTTTCACTGCCGATAAGGCAATCACAGGACTAAGTAGACCGCAACAAATCTCTGCCCCTCGAGTTTGTACTGCCGCTAGGGGACTGCTAAGGTCTTTTACTTGTAAATTTGGCCTTCGGTAGAAGCCTAGGGAAGCGCCGTGCGGCGTGGAGCCGGCCAAGGTTCACCGCGGGGGCGAGCAGGTTTTGCAGACCAGTCCAATTTTTAGACATTTGCGATCGCAAAGCGTTCAAAACTAGACGGTAGCGGTCTAAAACTTAGACACCCGCGCCCGAAAGGCGACTAAATAATGGACACATTCCTTGAAGGCAGGCCCAAGTTGCCCTTTCATATGAGTGTGTTGAATGCATAGACTGCCGGAGCGCTCACACGGATCTCACGGTCGGGAGCGTATGCGCGTCGCTCTCGTGGTTGTAAAGAAGACGGTTGCCTGCGAGCGTCGAACCGGGATTTCGATCTACCCTGGCTTTGCCCCGGGGATCATATCCCGGCGCGGCTGAATGCTGCAGGCGTCTATGGCTAAGGCCAAGATGCGTACGTTGTCGATGTACAAATGCGAACCGATTACCGCACTGCGACACAGGTGCAAAGACGTGTCTACGCCTAGCAGACATCATATGGCAGGCTAACCGATAGCGCAACAACTGTCGGAAGTTACCTAGTCGGGTGCCTGAGCTGTCTTTCACCTCAGTCGCACACGATCTGAAGCGCCATAAGTACTGCCCATGGACTCATCGCAGGCAGGTCGCTACTTTGCGGCAATTTCTCAGACACGTTATTGCCGGTCTATCAGTCTTTTCGACCATGTGGCAGACAAAGAAATCGGCGCTGCGTCGGACCAAGATACAAAAAACAGGACTCGTCAGCAAAGCTATCCAGCCTCTAGCCACGTCGCAACCGCAAGTAATCAGTCTTTGAACATAGGCTGACCACGGCCTAGACATTTTCCCTCCCGCCGATCCAATACATAGGCTTATGCGTTTCCGTATAGTTGTCGATTGCCTGAAACCGTCTCAGTATGCCATAGATTCCCTGGTCATCTCTGCCGGCAAAGTGACCGGTTGTGACCACATCGAAAGCTGTGGAACCCATTCTCGCCCTCGATTGCAAAAGCGCGCCGGCGATTTGACGCTCGTTTTTCTTCCGCCACAATCCTGTAGACGACTACTCGTAATTGACCAACACCGCAGTCAGTTCTCGCGGGAGTTCTGACGCGCTTATCACGTAAGTCCGGCCGGGGGCTTGCTCAACGTGGGAAATCTGCGACAGGAAGAATTCAGGCCCGTCCAGTTCCATCTTGAGCGCAGGCGTCTGATAGTGCATGGGCACTACGATCTTGGGAGAAAGCTTTCTCACGAACTCAAGAGCTCCATCGCCATCCAAAGTGTATGTCCCGCCTACAGGCACGAGCAACACATCAACATCGCCTATCTTGTCCATCGTATCGGCGGAAGGTATGTGCCCCAGATCGCCTGCATGGCAAATGGAGATCCCATCCGTCTCTATAACAAAGACCGTGTTGAGGCCGCGCAACGCCCCAGACTTCGTATCGTGGAACGTCTTTATCCCCCTAATCCGCGCAGTCCCGATGGTCTCGTCGACTTCGCCGGTGAGAACCTTGGGAAGTCCCTTCACAACCTTTACGCAGTTGTGGTCAAAATGATCATGGCTCACCGTAACCACGTCGGCTTCAACTGCGGGAAGCTCGTAGCCCACCCTTTCATCGAAAGGATCAGTCAGTATCCTCAGCCCAGCGCCGGTCTGGATCATGAAGCAGGCATGTCCAAACCATGTAATGGCCACCTGACCATCTGAAGACGAATGCCCGTTCACATTAGCCAGTTGGGCCATTTTCTCCACCTCCAATTCTCTTGCAAGTTTTTCTCGTCCACTCATCCTTGCCGCATCGTATCTCTGGAGCGCTCTTACTGTAGCAAGGTTTCGGTAAATCGAAGCAAATCCAGCATAAAGGGATAAGCCAATTATCATGAAATAGCCTGCAGTCTTGTTGCCGGCCAGGATCCCTATGGTCGGCAAGACACCCGCAGCGAAGAAAACGGCCGCCAACAGTCCCACAGCGAACGTGTACGCTGGGTTATCAAGTATCAGTATCACTGCCCTACGTATCGATTTCCAAACAGTCGTGTCCTGTTCCACTATTATGGGGTAGGCGTACATGAACAGAAGTCCAACAAAGATGCTGAGATATACCCAGACCCCCGACAAGAATCTCATCAAAGAACTGTCCGTCCCAAGAAGCACCTGTATGTCTATCCATAGAATCAGAATGACAGCCGAGTGTATCGCTCCAAGCAAAGCCGCCCTTGTCCAAAACTTCTTGTAACCCTGCCACAGTTCTTTCAATCCTGCGTCTTCGCGATGCGCCGCCAGGTTTCCACAGTACATTATCGCCATGTGAAGTGGAGCAGCAACGACAGCAAAGATTGGAATCGCCCATATTGTGGGGCCAGAAATAAAAACAGTGGTAAATGTGGCAAAGTACCATATCACGCTCATGAGCACTACCATGCCGAGGCGCTCGTAGGCAAGACGAAAACTCTTTTTCAGCACGTTCCAGGCTTCTACAGGCGAGTATCTCTCCATCACGCTACATCCTCTCCGGAGCAGATACTCCCATGATCCCCAGCACGTTTCGGAGCACGATTCTTGCAGCATCAACCAGCGCAAGCCTTGCCCGGGTCTGGGCTTCATCATCACTGATCACTCTGCAGTCAGTGTAGAAGCTGTGAAACAACCCTGCCAGCTCCAAGGCGTACTTTGCAATCCGGCTGGGCGCCCGTTCAAGCGCGGCAGTGAGTACTTCATCTGGAAAGCTCGCCATCTTGCGGACGAGGTCGATCTCGCTTGGGTGAACAAGACACGACACATCTGCCTGCTCCCACTCCGTAGGCTGGATTCCCTCGGCCTCTGCCTGTCTGAAGATGCTGCAGCAGCGCGCATGAGCGTACTGAATGTACCACACCGGATTGTCCGTAGTTTGGGCCTTCGCAAGGTCGAGGTCGAAATCGAGATGCGAAGAGGTGTTTCTCATTATGAAGAAATAACGGGCGGCGTCCTTCGGCACCTCTTCCAGCAGGTCATCCATGGTGATAAACTCGCCCGCGCGCTTGGACATCTTTACAGGTTGCCCGTCTCGCATTAACGTAACTAGTTGAAGAATGAGTACTTCCAAGGTGCCATCTGGATGTCCAAAGGCCTTCAACCCCGCCTGCATTCTACCTTCGTACCCGTGGTGGTCAGGACCGAGTATGTCTATGAGCTTCGTAAAGCCCCGCGCCAGCTTGTCTCTGTGATATGCGAGATCCGGCGCGACATAGGTATATAGGCCGTCGCTTTTGACCAGTACCCGATCCTTGTCGTCGCCATAATCAGATGATCTGAACCAGACTGCGCCATCTTTCTCATAGGTGTATCCCGCTTCCGCCATCTCGCGAACCATATCCTCAACAGCGCCAGTCTGCCTTAGCTTGCGCTCCGAAAACCATCTGTCGAAACGGACCTCGTAGGCCTCGAGCGACCTCCTCTGCCAATCCAGGATGTAGTTGAGCGCGAACTCTTGTAGAAAATGGCGAGCGTCATCCGAATCCATCGCGGAGATTCGATCACCATGTTCCTCCATAGCCTTCCTAGCAACATCCTTGACGTACTCCCCGCGATACCCATCCTCCGGGAAGGGATAATCCACTCCCTCAAGCTCCATGTAACGCGCATATACCGACTCCCCAAGCACCGACACCTGACGGCCCGCGTCATTCACATAGAACTCGCTTGCCGCGCTGTAACCACTTGCGTTAAGGAGCCTGACCAGGGTATCACCTACCGCGGCAGCCCTCGCGTTGACGATGTTAAGCGGCCCCACCGGGTTTGCGCTTACAAATTCCACCAAAATGCGTTCGCCTCGTCCATAGTCGCTGCAACCATACTTCTCATCCCTCGACCTCACCAGGCCGATTGTATCCACAAGCCACTTGGATGAAAGGTGGAAATTGATAAAGCCCGGCCCCGCAATCTCCGCCCTCTCAACATATGAGCTGAACCCTTCTTGCTCCATCTCTTCTACGATCAGCGATGCAATCTCCCGTGGCGCTTTCCTGGCAACGCCCGCAAGGGACAGAGCCATCGGAGTAGCGAACTCCCCGTGTCTGGCATCTTTGGGAACCTCCAGCGCAATGCTGGACAGGTGGTCCAGTACATCCGCGCAAAGGCGATTGGAATCGACCAGTTTACGGATGGCCCCTTCAAGAGATCGCATGATGCTTCCTCGTATGTGTTCCATTATGTTGTCCATTTGTACGTCCTCTCCCTGCCTTCTCCGACCAGTATTCCTCGAAGCGCCGCCAGAATCCTTCCTAGCTCATGCTGGCCATCTGACGCGGCTCTGCCCCAAATTTCAACGAGCTCACAACCATGATCCAATCGAGCGAGTTTCAGGCTGCTCCTGAATAGACACCAAACTATATTGTAGACTATATTTGCGCCCATTCAAACATGGTTTGCAGACCAGAAGAATTGAACGTTCATTAATGCGAGCTAGGAAGCGCACGAGGAAGCCTCACAAAGTATGTACGTTTGGAGCTGAGATCTCTCAAAAACCCGATTTACAGGAGATTAGCTCACCTGATAGCTGTCATATCGGTCAGCGCGTGCCTACTCCGGCATACGGTTCTCCTGTAGCCGAAACGAGAAGCGTGCTCACAAGCCGGTGCATTACCTGGGCACAGTGACCGATGAGAAGACCCAAGACATTCCAAATTCTCTTCAAAGCACGAAAAATCCCAGCTACATTTTGGTTGACCCCTCCACGATCTCCGCCAAAAACGGCTATCAATTCCCGCACCTCATGGTGCTGCACTCGATCCATATCTCCGTTGCTCTCCACCAGTTGCCAGGCGGAATACGATATGCAGAGCTTCTCGTTTTAAATAGAGCGGTTGATCCGAAAAGGAAAGCAGGACTGTTTGAATGGGCCTGCACCACGGAATGCCCTGCATGCTCAATGCAGATCGTTCTACAAAACCATAGCCGCTGAGCGCGAGCGACGTGTTCAACCCTGAGCTCTGTGTGACGCAGAAGCATGACAAAGGTAATAAAAACGCTTTCCCGCCTCAAGCTCGCACAGATATTCGGCCCTGCCTTTGATGAGATGCTCATTACAAGCAATATAGCAGAGGGCGACAAGCCCTCGCAGATAAAAGCCTTTAGGGTACGACTGGTTCCACGCCCTAAAAGCTTGTCATAGGCTCTATGTTTGTGCACAAATGTGCCGGAATCGAAGCTTTCGGCGGAACAGGCCATAAAAGCGTAGCGGAAGAAAAACATGCTGGAGGAAGCCTTCAGAGCCATCAAGTCGGAGGTGAAGAAGCTGGCGAAATCCACCATGGATGAATCGAACTAGCACAGCCTGTGAGGACTCTGACCAAGCCAACGA
>Ga0208198_1002322_pt1 | contig 14458 bp, 11 predicted proteins | sample AD_JPNTR2_MetaG_FD_184446 | JGI IMG/M metagenome (GOLD analysis project Ga0208198, IMG submission 184446) | Active sludge microbial communities of municipal wastewater-treating anaerobic digesters from Japan - AD_JPNTR2_MetaG (SPAdes) (version 2) | ecosystem: Engineered > Bioreactor > Anaerobic... | reverse complement strand
CCGTGGTTTATTAGAGATTAGGAGTAGATCTTTAATAATGAAATAAGGATCTGCGTGTCTCGGGTTTTGCCGAAAGGCGAAACAAATCCAAACGAGACGGCAGAGGAGGTGTGTCATGAAAAAGAAAGTTTTTCTGTTTTTGATTGTAATTTTGCTGGGATTTTCGCTGGCTTTTGCCAATGAGAATCCAAAAGAGAAAAAGGTTTATTTCAGGTTTTCTGTGGGTTATGGATTGCCGCTGGGTACTAACTCGGTCAGGCCGAGTTGGGATTTAGGGTATTTGACATTCTATTTTGGACAAGAGGGTTTCGATAGACCCCCAACTATTATGGATGAATCCTGGCTACTTGAAAGAACTTGGCAAGAGCATTATCAGCAAGCACCAGCTCCCCAAGATTATTTTTGGTTTGATCTGATTAACGAAGTCCCCGAGTTTTACTTGAAACCGGGTGATCGGGTGATTCTTGAAGGATATTCCAAGAGCCAATACAAGAACGTTGTTCCCCAGATTAATGTTGGTGCAGATTTCAAAATTGCGAAAAAAGTTTTTTTAGCTCTGGATCTTTTTGCTCGTCAAGATCAGTGGAAAATTCAAGAAGATGCCCATGTTTTTTATGTCAAACAAGTGTGGGGGCCTTACTACTACTTGCCGGATCCGCGCGATGGTCATTACCAGTCCACAGAATGGTATTTGGATAGTATTATAGAACACCCCAGCGTTGCTATGGAAATGAATATTTGGAATTTTGGTATTACTCCAGCATTGAAGTTTGAGATTTCCATTTTCAAGAACCTTTCCATTTTTCCAAGAGTTGGCATCGCATTATTTATGAGCAAGACGACAACTCAATCTGATTGGACACTCAATTACCTATACCCATATCAACATGCGATGCGGCTCGAGGAAAAACCGGCATATTTTGGCGATACTAATTGGCAACTTAAAGAATCTAAAACTGAATTTGCCGTGGCTCCAGTTATTGGTTTTGATTTCGGAATCGGAAAGAATTTTTATCTGAGCACTGAGTTGCAGTTGGGTACGGGAAAGAATTTCCCCGTTCTTTCAGACGAAGGCGAAGGAATTTACAAAGGATTATTACTGTACAATACAGATCTAAATGCTCAGAAAGTTCGTTTTATTCAGATTGATCCTGCTGGAGAAAGTTACCGGCATGGTAATTACGGTACTCCTAGTTTTGATGATTTTGTGCACTTGAACAAGGTGAAATTACTGAAGGTCTCTGCAGGATTCAAGTTTTGAATGAAAAATTTTAAAAATAAGCAGCTGCTTTTATTCGCTAAAGGCAGCTGTTTTTATTTGTGGATAAGTTGCTTGATTGATTATTTTTTTGTATAATAACCTTGAAGTCGGTTTTAGTCCTTGTTTTATGCCTAAAACAAAATCTTTTATTTTTATCTCTATTTTATCTTTTGTCGCTCTTTTTGGTTTAATGGCTTTTTTAAGTCGCAATACTTTGGCTATTGGCAGTTATGGGGATGAAGAGGTCTGTTTAGTCAATGGCTGTGACTGGGATGATGTTAATAATCGCTGTATTTGTCCGATTGTTTCACCAACGCGAACGCCAACTGCAACGCCAAGTGGAACCAGGACGCCAGCACCAACTTTTACTTTACCGCCTGAAACAATAACGCCTTTCCCAACTCCGACTCCGACGCCGAGTTCTAATTTATCTGACTGGTGTAAAAAATCCTATTGCGGCGGTTGCAACCAAAGCGAATGTAATAGTAGTGCTATTCTTACTAATATAGAAATGCCCATTAATGAAGTTTGCGAATGGCGGGACAATTTTTGTTATACCCGGATGATGAGTAGCGATAAAATTCCGAAAGTAGCATCAAAACCAGAAAGGCAGCAGGCGCGTCCGATTGTCGCTGTAGCCAACTCCGACCAGTCGCAATATTTCTGGAATAATAATTACAGCATTCAAAGGGATAGGACAGGGATTTTGGCGCCATCGCAATATGAGGGAGGTCAAGGAAGATATGAGTGAACGAGAGAAATTAGCCCTGAGCCATCCAGTTTCAGTTATGCTGGATAAGGAGCCAGCGGATTTCAAGCGTCAGGATTTCTTGAGGCTGATTGAATCAAAGCAACTGGAGAGAATCTCTTTTCATTATCTGGGGCTTGATGGGAAAATGAGAGAGTTAAAAATTCCAGTATCAGGCCGGTATCAAGTTGAAACTATTCTGGCGGAAGGAGAACGAGTCGACGGTTCTTCTATCTATAAAGGTCTGGTTGATATGGGACTGTCTGATTTATATGTGGTTCCAGTTTATAAATCGGCTTTTTTCAATCCTTTTGATGATCGAAGTTTGGATTTCGTCTGCCGTTATTTTGATGCCCAGGGCCGGCCAGCTCCTTTTACTCTTGATAATATTCTGGCTCAAGCCCACCGTTTATTCCGGAAGAATTCGGGTTTAGAGTTAAGGGCTCTGGGTGAACTGGAATTTTTTCTCATCGGCAATTTTGAACCTAAGTTGTATTTACCTGAAAAGAAAAGAAGTTATCAGGCCATGTCTCCTTTTATCAAAAGCGGTCAGATTCTGGATGAGATGATGCGCTATGTTACCCAGATCACCGGGGCTGTTAAATATGCCCACACCGAGGCCGGGTATGTTGATTCTGTCAGAAGTGATTTCGAAGAAATTGATGGCAAGCAGGCAGAACAGCTGGAAATAGAGTTTTTACCACGGCCGATTGAAGATATGGCCGATTATCTGGTGCTGGCCCGCTGGCTGATCAGAAATGTGGCTTACAAATATGGTCTGATTGCCACTTTTACACCAAAAATAGAAGAAGGAGTGGCAGGTAGCGGTCTGCATTTTCATCTGGAGATGACCAGGGATGGGAAAAATATCATGGTTGAGCAGAATGGTCAGCTCAGTCAGGAGGCCAGGAGGCTGATTGGCGGGCTCTGCTATTATGCTGATTCCTTAACCGCTTTTGGCAATACAGTTTCTTCTTCTTATTTGCGGCTGGTACCAAACCTGGAAGCACCGACCAGAATTTGCTGGAGTGATCTCAATCGCTCTGCCTTGATCAGAGTCCCACTGGGCTGGACCGGGGTCGAAAACCTGGCCCGACTGATCAATCCTTCTGATCAGACCGATTTTACACGCCCTGAAAGCCGCCAGACGGTCGAGCTTCGATCTCCTGATGGCAGCGCCCTTATCCATCTTCTACTGGCTGGCATGGCCATGGCAGCTGATTGGGCTTTCAGGCCTGAACAGACCATATCGGGGGAAAATCAGCCACTAGAACTGGCCAGGAAGTTATATGTAAAAGGCAATATCTTCGAGGACAGGGAGCTGCTGGAAAGCCTGCCCCGTCTTCCGGGTAGTTGTGTCGAATCGGCCCGGATTCTCCGGGACAAAAGAGAATTATATGAGCGGGATGGAGCTTTTCCGCCCAGCATCATTGATTATACTGTCAGAATGCTGGAGGCTGAGGATGATGAATTTATGGCTAAAAAGCTGGCCGACCTTCCGGCTGATGAACGGTTGCGGGAGATTAGAAAAATTATGCATAAAGATTTACACAAACATTGAGCCAGCCAGAAAAAGGCTTGGTAAATTATGAGTTTATGAGGCTGGCTCTGCCTCCAGATCGAGTTAACTGCTCGTGTCTTTTCGGTTGAAAGTATTGGAATTCAGCCACTGACGGTGCAGGCTGAACTCGGGGGAGAGTCTTGTCCGGAGTGAATCATACCGTTGATAAAGTTCATGGTAAAGTTCGAGTTGGGCCGGTTCAGGCTGAGCAGTCAGATCGCCTGGTTTTACCAGTCTGGAAACGATTTCTCGAAGTTCTATTTTTTGTCCGTTCTGGCGGTAGTAGCACCAGATAGCCTGCAAAGCAGCACCAAAAGCAGCCGATTCTGGTTCCTTGAGTGTAATAACCGGTGTTTCCAGCATGGTTGAAATAATCTGCAGCCAGCTCTGACTTCTGGCCCCGCCTCCGGTAGCTCTGATTTCTTCGGGCTGAAGGCCAATCTTCTTCATCCGCGTAAACCCATAGTTTAAGTTCAGGCTCGTACCTTCCAGGATAGCCCTGGCCAGGCAGGGGGCATTGAAATTCTGATGGGTCAGACCAAAGAAAACAGCTGAAGCCTCCGGCAGAGCTGGAGTTCTTTCGCCATTAAGAAAAGGCAGAAAAATAAGGCCACTGGCCCCAGCCGGCGTACTTTTAACCAGATCTTCCAGCCCCTGGTTATCAGTTTTCAGAAGCTCCTTAAATAGCTCAGTAGCGTTGGTCACATTCATGGTGCAAACCAACGGCAGCCAGCCGCCGGTACTGTCACAAAAAGTAGCAATTTCTCCCTCCGGGTCGAGAACCGGTCTTGAGCTGTAAGCAAAAATTGTCCCTGAGGTACCCAGGCTAAGGGTAAAAATCCCTTCTTCTACATTGCCGGTACCAATGGCGGCCATCATGTTATCGCCACCTCCGGCCGCCACCAGAACTTGCTTAAAGCCAAATTCGCGGGCAATTTCATTTTTCATATAGCCAACAGGCTCTTCGGAAGGTGTCAGTGGTGGCAGCTTGTTAATAAGCTCTGGATCAATAAGGTTGATTACGTCTTGCTGCCAGCAACGTCTCCTGATATCCATCAGGCCAGTTCCGGAAGCATCTCCAAACTCTATATGGAGTTTGCCGGTCAGATAAAAATTTAAATAATTATGGGGCAAAAGAAGACAAAAAAGGCGACTATAGTTTTCCGGCTCGTGCTTTTTTAGCCAGAGGATTTTGGAGGCCGTGTAGCCTACGGCCAGACCGAGTCCGATTTTGTCGATAAAGGCCTTTTTGCCACCTGCTGCCTCTATTATTTCTTCTGTTTCCCTGACTGTTGAGGTGTCATTCCAGAGTTTAGCCGGTCTGATGGGCCTGAGTTGATTGTCCAGCGGTACCAACCCATGCTGCTGACCTGAAACTCCCACGCAGACAACGTCAGCCGGATCAATTTTCGAATTCTTAAGGGCTTCTCTGATAGCTTGATTCAAAGCTTTAACCCAGGTCTCCGGACATTGCTCTGATTCACCTGGTTTGAGGCTTTTTATCATCTCATGACGGCTGTAGCCGCGGCCCACGACCAGGCCACTGTCCATTTCCACCACCAGGGCTTTAGTTCCTTGTGTTCCTGAATCAAGCCCAAGAGCATACATGTTACCTTGTCTCCATGCCTCTAAACAGGTTATTTATTAACTTTTTTCAAACCTTTGACCTCTGGCTCCGCTCCAGAGTTTTGATATAATCTTAATAAGGGCCAGAGTGCTGATGACAAACAATACGGTCCAGAAAACACCCAGGCTGAGGCGGCCATAAATATAAGCTCCTGTTCCGAAGAGAGCAGCATAAACAAAAACGCAACCAGACACCCAGCCGGCCAGACACAGTGTTAAGCTATCCGATGATGGTTCAAGATTTGCTTCCTGTCTGATTTTGTTCCAGCCCGGACCAGCCGGCTTAACCAGCTGATAAAAAGAAATTAATTTGCTCTTTTCTACCGGCCTGGTGAGGAAGGTGACCACTAGCCAGACAACAGTCGTAAAGGCAATGGTAATCAAGAGAGAGATATGCTGGGGGACAGGATGACCGAGTTTGCCGCGAACAAAGAATATAATAGCCACCCCGAAAGAACTGGCCATGGCGGCTATTTCTGACCAGGCATTTATTCGCCACCAGAACCAGCGCAAAAGATAGATTAAACCAGTTCCAGCTCCAATCGACAGCATCAAATCGAAGCTGGCCTTAGCTGATTCCAGAATGAAAGTCAGCAGGCTGGCCAGGATCATCAGAACAACTGTTGTCAGCCGAGCTACACTCACATAATGTTTTTCTGAAGCACCGGGATGAAGAAAGCGGCGGTAAAAGTCGTGAACAAGATAAGAACTCCCCCAGTTTAAATGGGTGACGAGAGTAGAGACATAAGCGGCCAGCAGGCCGGCGACCATTATGCCCAGGAAGCCGTGGGGCAAAAAACGCAGCATCGCTGGATAGGCCATATCATGGCCGATAAGCTTCGGGTCAACGTTGGGGAAAGCCAGATGAATATCATTGAGGCTGGGGTAAATGATAAAAGAACAAAGAGCAACCAGGATCCAGGGCCAGGGCCTTATGGCATAATGAACAAAATTAAAAAAGAGTGTTCCTGACAGAGCATCTTTTTCACTTTTAGCTGCCAGCATTCTCTGGGCAATATAACTACCACCCCCGGGCTCTGCTCCCGGATACCAGACTGACCACCATTGAATGAAAACGGGAATAATGAAGATGGATAAGGCCAGAGACCAGTCACCGAAATCGGGGAGAAAGTTAATCGCCTGCGGGTGGAGGACTTCCAGCTTCTGGAAAAGGCCGGTCAGACCACCAATTTCTGGTTGTTTTAGAGCAAAAATTGCAGCTGCGAAGGCTCCTGTCATGGCAATGCCGAACTGAATTAAATCAACTACCAGCACCCCCCACAGACCGGCCGTCGCAGCAAAAATCACATTGATAATACTGCAAATAATCAAGGTTCTGCTCATTGGCCAGCCCAGGATGACATTGGCAATTTTGGCTGCAGCCAGGTTGACCGAAGCCATGATGACACAATTAAAAAAGAGCCCAAGGTAAATGGCTCTAAAACCACGGACAAAAGAAGCCGGCTTACCTGAATAACGTAACTCATAGAATTCAAGGTCAGTCAAAACCTGAGAGCGGCGCCATAACCTGGCGTAGAAAAAGACGGTCATCATGCCCGTCAGAAGGAAAGCCCACCAGACCCAGTTGCCGGCTACACCGCCGTTATTTCTGACAATATTGGCGATCAGATTGGGCGTGTCAGTGCTGAAGGTCGTAGCCACCATGGATATCCCGATCAGCCACCAGGGTGCGGCCCGACCCGAAGTGAAAAATTCAGCAGTGTTTTTTCCAGCCCGGCGGCTCAGAATAACCGGCGGTAAAAAGCAAATGGAAATCGATAGAATGACGATCAGCCAATCAATGCTATTGAGCTGCATTCCCTGATCCTTTCCATCTTACTTAATTGTTAAGCGAAAATTTATATCACGAGCTCTGAAATCAAGTCAAAATAGTTGCTCAGTATCTATTAAAATTATACTTTTTGCCATTCTGGCTTATGGTCATAAACCCATTGATAATAATTAGCCAGACGCAGTTCTGAAGCGGCTTCTTCATCCACCACGATAATAGCTTTAGGATGAAACTGGAGAGCCGAAGCCGGTACCATGGAAGTTACCGGTCCCTCCACCGTCCGGGCTATAGCTGTGGCCTTTTTTTTACCAAAGGCTATTAAGAGGCAAACTTTAGCCTCCAGGATAGTACCTATTCCCATAGTAATAGCATGATAGGGTACGTTTTCTTCAGCGCCAAAAAAAAGGGCATTGTCTTTTCTGGTTTGCTCGGTCAGCGTTTTAATTCTGGTACGAGATTTAAGAGAGGAGGTTGGTTCATTAAAACCAATGTGGCCGTCTGTGCCCAGGCCTAAGATCTGTATGTCCAGACCACCAGCGGCCTTGATCTCTTCTTCATATTGCCGGCAATACGCTTCCACGTCGCTGGCCAGACCATCAGGGATATGAACATTTTCTGGCCTTATATTGACCTGGCTGAAGAGATTTTTCCACATAAAATAGTGAAATGAGGCCGGGTGATCAGGGGAAAGGCCAACATATTCATCAAGATTGAAGGTTACCACCTGGCTGAAATCCAGGCCTTCTTCCCGATGCATTTTAACCAGATGACGGTAGAGGGGCAAAGGGGTATTGCCGGTGGGTAGACCTAAAACTGGCTTTTTCTTTTCCATAATTATTTTTTTAACCAGCCTGGCAGCCAGCAGGCTGGCCTGTTCGCTATTGGGCTGAATGATAACTTCCATAGCTCTTTCTAACTCCTCATCTCTTTATTTCAGGCAGTGTCGCGGCAGCAACAGCCTGACCGATCCGACGGCTTTTTTCGTCTGACAGATGAATCGAAATGCTTTCTGCCAGTTGAGGAAAATCTGTCTTCAAGACAACTTCTGCCTGTTTTTTGATCAATTCTCCCCCTCGTCCAGAGGTTACCCGTCCCAGAATCAGGAAATGGTGATAATCATAGAAAAGCGAGTAGAGCTGGGCTGTGTAGCCAAGATAAGTACCTATATCCTTAAAAATCTGGCAGGCTGTTGCCTGGCCCTTCTCGGCCAGCGACTGGATTTCCTTAAGCCGCTCAGGTAGCTTTATCTCCTCTGGAAAATTGAAGCCAGCCGTTCTGGCCAGTTTGTTTACAGCTTGCTGAGAAAAATACATAGCACCAACACCCCGATCGCCAGACCAATCGTCTCTGGCTGCTTCTGGATTGAGATCAACCGGGGCGAAAGCCAGCTCGTCTAGCCAGCCAGGCAAATGGCCGGAAGGGTCAATGTAACCTCCAGCTTCGCTTGAACCCATGGCCACTCCCAGAATAGCTGGCTGATTCAAGCTGAGATAACCAGCCAGAGCAGTCACTTCTCCATCATTAATGACCACCAGCGGTACTCCCCATTGGCGTTGTAAATCGAGGAAGAAATTTTTTACCTTTTGATCAAACAGCTCTCTGGGAACCGAGCGAAAAAGAGAAGCAATTCTGACCTGGTTATTGATATAAATACCTGCGGCGCTCCCACCTATGGCCTCAACCCTGGGTAGTCTGGCCGCCGCCCTTTTGAGGCCGGCCTGCAGCTGTTCATAATGATAGGCTGTATCAGCTTCCTCCTGGGGATTCCAGGGAATTTCTTCACTAAAGACTACCTGCCCATCTTGAAGAGCAGCTACCTTAAAATCGCTGGCTCCCAGGTCAAAACCCAGCCGGCAGCCATCAAAATGACCGCCGAGGGAAATAGGACTCTGCCGTTCTTCGGGCAATTCTTCTTTTCTGATTTTAATGACAGAAAACGGTTGCTGATAAACCGTACTCATCAGATCAACATCGAAGGCTCGCTCACCTTGGAGGGAATATTGCTTTTTAATCTGTTGATAAATAATCTCCGGTCCATAGAAATAAATCTTGAAGGCACCCTTTTGCCATAAAAGGAATTTAACCAGCCTGTCTGCAAAACTGATAGTCAGAGGCAGAGTTTTTTCGTCTAGAGGAAGAATCTTTGTCTTCCAGGTCGAGATTAACCCGTTTTCCCGCTCCAGAGCCAGTCCCATCTCTTCCTGGCTATTCTCTGCCTGCCGTTTGTACCATTGGAAAAAGAGCCCAAGGGGAAGAAACTCCTGATCATAAACAGGAGATATCGATGGCGTAAAAGAAGTCTTCAGGTCTTTTAACCAGTCCATGGCTCCTGACCTCAACTTTAATTATTTTAGAAAATTATACCAGAAATTAAGATTCTGGAGACATAATTTAAACGCGGCTAAAGCTTTTGGTCTGGACAATTATTCTGTTTGACATCTCGTTGTTTCTAAAATAGCATTGAATTAACTTTTTAAGCTTTTTATTTTTTGGGACTGTTCAATGAAAAAAGGTTTCCTTAAATCAAACATTATCCGCTATCTGATTCTAGTTCTTATAAGTATTTTGAGCTGGACACTGCCGGGTCAGCTGGCTTCTCAAGAAAAGACGCCAGCAGGTCTTAAAGCAGGTCAGGAAAAAGCCGGGCGCTGGTGGATGAAGCAGACTGCTATGTCTGCTGACGGCAAGCTGGCCAGCCTCAAATCAAAAAAATGGTGGAAGGAGGCTTTGAGACTGAAGACAGGGGAGGGCTTTCTCATCCCGGAAAGAGGTGAGGCCAAGGACAAAATGCTGGTCAGGGCTGAAAGTTACAGGGGCCAGGACGATTATCAGATTACAGCTCTGGTCTGGGTGATCGATGATGATGGCAATGACAGTCTGGCCGCAGGGGGTGACTTCAGTCAGGACTGCTACCTTTATGATCTTAACCGGGATGGATTAATTGATCTTATGGTTGATTATGCTGATGAAGACGGGGATGGGCAGGCCGACTGGATGGAGATTAGGTTTTATGAAAATGGATATCTAGCCAGAATCTGGGGTGGCTTTGACTATGATAAGATCGGAGAAATTTTTAAATTCAAAAGCCCGCTGGATTTACTTGACGGCAGTTTCATCAAGAATCTAGCCGGCCAAAAATTATATTATAAAAATGTCTTTAATCCCCAGACCGGTACTTTCTGGCCAGCTGATATCTGCCCGGAAGCCAGCTACGATCTAAATCAGGATGGGCTGAGTGATCTGCTGATTCGCAGCCAGGTCCAACCGGCTGGAAGCAAAGAAAGCTTTATTAAACCTCTTGATGTCTGGTCGAAGGAACTTCAAAACCCGGTGATTAGAAGTCTGGAGGTGAGTTTTGACCTGTCCGGCGAAAATAATCATAAAAAAATTTTTAATTATGACTTCGGCCTGTTACTGGCGGGCCAGCTGCCATTTGATCTGGAAAAAACAAAGAGTTTTTCCGCCTGGAGGAGACCTCCTCAGGAGGTTTATTTTGTATCCAGGGAAGATCTGAAAGAATTGATCTACTCTTATCAATCGGAGGACGCCGGTTTTTCCTGGCGGGAGTATCCGGCTGACGAGCAGGTTGGATCAGCCTCAGTGGAAGCCAAAAAGGGAGAAGGAATTGGCTGGTTAGCAGAAAGAGTCGTGCTGCCTGGGACTTCCTCTTACCTTCAGAAATGGAATATAAGACGGGAAATTGCCCGGCATTTAAATGGTCCGGTCGAATTCTATTATAGTGGTCTTGATCGGAGGATTCATCTGTTTGGTTCGGAGGAAGGCTGGTGCCAGATCGGAAATATGGCTGGTTGTCCTGCTGTGGGAGAGGTTCGGTATTTTGACACTGATCATGACGGATTTTACGATCGTCTTGAGGTCTATCTTGTTAATAGCGCCAGACCTGTTCTGATTGTTGCCCCAGCTAAGGTTGAAGCCAGAAAAATCCCTTTTGATCTAAAAAAACTGCAGGACTATTACCAAACTCAGGTTCTCCCTTCAGCCTTTGAACGGGATAACAGGTTGCTTCAGGCTATGAAAGGAATATATGACTTTGAACCTCCGGCTGGTTTACTGGAAGAAATCGACAGGGCTGCCGGTAGTGAAAAGCGTTATTTGCTGGATGTCTATTGTCTTATGTATTTCATAAATCTCAGGGATCACTTTTTAGCTCAGGCCAATCAGGTGCTTTTCCGATCAGGACCGGGCACCAGCCCGGGGCAACCGGCAGGTGATCTTGACCCCTTCCACGTGCGCAGTCCAAGAGAGGTTGGTTCTTCTTTAAGATCTGATACAGCCTGGAAGCTGGCCGGCCTGCTCAGTCGCCTGGATAAGGCCTGGAGTCAGGTTGATCTGGAATCAGTCATCCAGGTTTTACAGGAGATCAAGAAACTGAAGCTTTAAGTGAGCAACCCTGGAAGGGAAAACCTGAGGGGATAGTCTGCTGTGTAGAATTGCGCTGAACAGCAGCCAGGTCTGTTGTTAGACGGAGTGGTTGGCTTTAAAACCCTTGCCAAGGACTTCATAAGTGTCATTGACAATAACAAAGGCGCCCGGGTCAGTCCTTTTTATAAAGGCCTTGAGTTCGGATAGCTGTTTCCTATGGATGACGGTGATAATAATTTCACCTTCTCGATTGAGGTAAAGTGAACGTGATTTAAGAGCGCTGCCGCTCCGCTCCAGCCGGTGTAATATATAATCAGCAATTTTTTCTGGCTCACTGGAAGTAATGATAACCATTTTGGAAAAATTCCAGCCTTCCAGTACAAGATCAATTACCCTGCTGGAGATAAAAAGTACAATATATCCATAAAGTGGTGCCTCCAGCTGCCTGAAAACCAGACCGGAAGCCGAGATGATAATAAAATCAGTCACCATAATACCCATGCCCACTGATACGCCCAGATATTTGTTGAGGATGAGACCGATGACATCAGAACCACCAGTTGACGCCTCTCCTCTGAAAACCAGCCCGAGCCCCAGACCGAGAAGCAGTCCGCCATAAATGGCAGCCAGCAGCATATTTTCTGTGCCCTTGGGCCATTTAAGAATCTGATTAAAAAAATCAATAAAGAGGGAAGAGCAGAGCATGCCGACCAGAGTCGTAAAGACATATTTACGGCTAAGGAATCTATAACTGATCAGAAGAATCGGGACGTTCAAGATGATTATGACCAGACCTACGGGCAGAGAAAGCAGGTAGTTAATCATTATGGAAATACCTGAGAGGCCGCCCGGCACCAGATGAAAAGGAATCAAAAAAAGGGCATAGCCAATGCCCATAATGATTGAGCCAGCAATGATTAATAAAGCATCCACCCACAATCTTTTTAAGGTTACCCTATCTGTCAAAGCTATTTTTTTCATATAAGCTATCCTGCCGCGAGACAATTTGATGATTTTTATCACTTTAGCTGTGGTCTGTCAAACGGACCTCGGACGACAGAAGTGGAGCAATTGTTGTTTACAAGGCCGATGATTTAAGCTATTTAAATAACTTAATACTGGCCTGGTTTGAGCGACAATGGTAGAACCGAATCGTCTCAGGGAAACAGACAAGTTATGGACCCTGGACTTTGTTCTTGGAATTTTAGCTTATTTTTTCCTTTATCTTTCTATCAGCCTGTTTTTTATACTCCCGCTTTTTCTAAAGCAGTTTAATCCCAGGGCCAGCCAGGTCGGCCTGATCATGGGAATTCACAGTGTAACCGCCATCTTAATCCGGCCCTTTTTCGGTCGCCTGATTGACAGACGTGGCGGCAAGAAAATCTCGGTTCTCGGGCTTCTGATTTTAATTAGCGTCATGCCTTTTTTCCATCTGGTCAGAGATGCCGGGCACCTGCCCGTTATCCTCCGGGCTATCACCGGTCTGGGATGGGGAATCAGTATGACGGCCAATATTGCCATGTGCACGGATCTGGCTCCGGTGGAAAGTGTGGCCAGATCAATCGGGCTGGTGGGAGTGGCCGGCTTGATAGCCAATGCTGTCGGGCCCTCACTTGGTGAGGAAATCATCAATCGGTGGGGATTTCCCTGGTTGGTTAATTCTGCCCTTTTTTTTCTGGTCCTGTCTTTAATACTGGTTCTGATTATTAAAGAGTTGCCCAGAGATGTGCCAGATGAGGAAGTTTCTTCTGGCCGGGAGAAAAGCTGGAAGAATACCGCCTGGTTTGTTTTGATTTTCATTGGCTTGATGCCAGTAGTCCATGGCTCGGTTAGAGGAGCCATGATTTATTTTATGCCATTGCTGGTTAGTTCTCTGCAGCTCGGCCGGGTTGGGCCTTTCTTTATTGCGTTTTCGGTGGCAGCTATTCTGTCCCGCTTCCGACTGGGCGGGGTGTCTGATCAATATGGACGAAAAAAAATTGTCTTTATCTCCGCGCTGTTAATTGGATTTAATTTAATTTTGATTTCCAGAATCAACAGCCAGTGGTTGCTGCTGACGACCGGTTTTCTCGGTGGTTTCGGTCAGGGCTTAATCTTTCCAGCCCTGAGTGCTTATTTGATAGATTTCATGGGCCGCGGCAATAAAGGCCTGGCCATCAGTCTTTATAATTCTCTATTTGACGTAGGCATGGGACTTGGTTCAATATTTTATGGCTGGGTTTCAGAGATAATTGGCCTCAAACAGATGTATCTGGCGGCTGGCCTCTTATTGCTGTTAGTCAATTTTATTTTTAATTTTATAGCACCAGAACCAGGCCTGACTGGGAAAAAACGCCGTCAGGAATGAATAATTAAAGGAGAGGAGGTATCTGAGATGGAGGATTTTATAAGCTTGATCAGAAAAAGAAGGACAATCCGCCAGTTTCAGCCTCAAGAGGTGCCACTTGAGCTTCTTTTTCAGCTGGCGGACCTGGGAAGGCTGGCTCCGTCTGCCTCTAATCTTCAGCCTCTGGAATTTCTGGTGGTGAATGACGATAAGATAAAAAAGGAAGTTTTCTCCTGCCTGCGCTGGGCGGCCTATATAAATCCGGCCGGTGATCCCAAGCCAGGTCAAGAACCGGCTGCGTATATTATCATTCTGGTCAATACCAGAATCAGAAATAAGGGTTTTGAGTATGATGTAGGAGCGGCTGCCGAAAACATTATCCTTGGTGCTCTTTCGGTTGGGGTCGGTAGCTGCTGGCTGATCTCAGTTGACCGTCAACGGCTTCAGCCAGCTCTCAGGTTGCCTGACAGCCATCGGATTGATTCGGTTATTGCTCTTGGTTATCCAGCCGAACAACCGGTAGTCGAAGAGTTTTCAGGTTCGGTTAAGTACTGGAAGGATGACAAAGGATGTCTCCATGTTCCGAAGAGAAATCTGCAACAGGTTACCCACTGGAATTTTTTTGGTCAGAAGATTCCTCCAGACCTTAAAGTTTAAAGACCAGCTACTGTCATTTCCGCTATTTTGACAGATGGGCCGCAGATCTGGCTTGAAAAATCAAGATCAGAACCAATCATTTCTATCGAGTTCAAGACATTATT
>Ga0208198_1002319_pt1 | contig 14471 bp, 12 predicted proteins | sample AD_JPNTR2_MetaG_FD_184446 | JGI IMG/M metagenome (GOLD analysis project Ga0208198, IMG submission 184446) | Active sludge microbial communities of municipal wastewater-treating anaerobic digesters from Japan - AD_JPNTR2_MetaG (SPAdes) (version 2) | ecosystem: Engineered > Bioreactor > Anaerobic... | reverse complement strand
ATTCGTAGACTTGAATCCGGATATCGTTTTTTTCGGTCAGATTGATAAATTTGCCAGTAGCCATTTCATACAGGAACAAATCGGATTTATCGGCTTCGAAACCGGCACGTGCCATCGAAAGGAAGCTTAGATATTTGCCGTCCGGTGAGAATCTGGGAGCGTAATCATTGCCGCGGAAGTCACAGTACTCCTGGGCGGTAGTAATTAATCTTGGTTCGCGCGGATTAGCAATTGAGGCTGACCAGATGTCGTTATTGGTGCTAATGGCGATGACCGGATCGTGATTACTATTAAAAACGATTGTTTGGTCATCGGGAGAAAAACAGTAGCCTTCACCCAGCGCTATGGGTGGGGCATCAAAATCGCCAGGCGTAACGTCTGTTAAACTACCGTTATTCAAATCAAGCACGAAGATGTGACTGCGTTTATAATCCCACCACTCGTCCCAATGACGAAACATTAATTCTTCATAGACGCGGGCTTTGATTAGACTGGCTTGCCGGGTGGCGTCGCGTTTTTTCATCTCATCGAAGTCAGTCAAATCCGGATAGACACGGGCCGAGAAAGCAATCTTTTGACCATTGTGCGACCAGCAAAAACTTTCTACCCCGCCATAAAAGTCAGTAATTTGTTGAACACGATTATTATCCAACGCCAGTTTCCAGACCTGAACCTGTCCGCCGCTATCGGATAAAAATGCTAAACTTTTACTATCCGGTGACCAGAGTGGCGACCAGCTATTGCCAGAATGAGTAGGAATCTGTTGTAAATTTTGGCCATCTGGGCGGATACGCCACAGTGTTTTTTGCCCTTTATTGGCTTCGATATCTATGGTCTGGACGGTGAAGGCGATCCATTGTCCGTCGGGTGAATACTGGGGTTCTGCCAGTCGGTGACAATTCAGTAAGTCATCAATCTGCATAGAGCGCTTAGCAGTGAATCCTACTTCCACCATTATGATTAGAGATAGCCATAATAATCCGACAGCTTTTGATTTCATTGGTAACTCCCTTATATAGGTTTTAAGTGCTTTTTTGTCGCATAAATAGAGATGGATTGACGGGCTGAGAACAGCGATTATAGATGTGTTTAGCGAGAAAATAAAAAAGTGCGCCGGTGATAATTCCGATGGCTGCATTTATGGCATAATGGTAACTGCAATATACGGTGGAGATAATGATTCCGACGCACAAGACACTGACCGGAATGCGCAGCTTGGGTAAATATTTAAAATTGTAAATGGCAATCAGAACCGCGACGGAAACATGCGTGCTGAGAAATGCGCCGCCAGTATTTTGCTCGAACATTCCATAAATAAAATCCATCAGAGGAATAAAAACCACGCCCGGTCCAAAAAGATCATTGCGGTATGCCATTGGTCCATCGCTTGGAAAAATCATAAAGAATAAGAGGTGGATACCCGTCATAAGCGTCAGACTGAAAATCAATTCAGAAACCTGGGGCTGGCGCCGCCAAAGCATCCAAACAATCGTTAAAAAGACAACTAAGTAATAGGAAAAATAAAGGAAATGCATTAGTTCATCAAGCCACAGGCTGTTGACCGATGAAGCCAGAACTTTGTTCAAAGACGAACCGAACAACCTGAGATCCCATTTTATAAGTACGGGATCAAAAGTATTGGGGAAAATGAGATTATCCCAGGAGGTACATTGCGTATATAGAAAAGCCAGGGATATAATCGGCCAGAAAAAATGAAGCCAGTAAAAAAATCGCCGCTCTTCGTGCGTTTCCTTGAAAATCAACATTAATAACACAATAATTATTCCACAGTCGGTACTAATCCAGGTATATGGCTTGCCAAGCCGAGAATAATTGGTAATTCCGATTAAAAGCATCAACACAGTAAATCCGAACACTAGGTAATCGGCTGGGAAAACTCCCTTTTTGTAATTGTTGATTAAGGGCGTGGGCGATTCAGGTGTTAGATCCAATTTTGCTCTCGGTACCATTGAGCTGTGTGTTTAAAACCTTCGGAAAGACCGACCTGAGGCTTAAAATCAAGCAATTTTTGGGCTTTGGCGGATGTACAGGTCCAATGGGATTGATTCATTTCGCGATATTTGTCGCGATTAAGACTACCAATTTTTCCAGTCATTTTTGCAATAATCTGGGTGGGAACTACGATCATCGGTAAGATAAATTTCGGCACTAAGATTGGCAATGTATGATAGCCAAGAACTTTACCAGCCGTAGCAATAATCTGATTCCACTCATAGCCGTCGGCTTGCTCATCGCAGGCGAAATATATTTCGCCGGATGGACGGTTGCTCAAAGCCGCCTTCCATAACAAATCCACCAGATCGCCGACATAGATCATACCAACATAACGTTTTTCGAAGCCGAGATGGGGGTTGAAACGCGATTTAGCGATTTTGAAGAAAGCCAGTGATTCTCTATCGCCGGGTCCATAAACCACTGCCGGACGAATAATTGTGCACCAAATTCTGTTTTTCTGCTTTAGAACTTCGATTTCGGCTTCGAGTTTGCTCTGTCCATAAGCTGAAACTGGATAACAGGGCTCAGACTCATTTTTCGGTGACCAGGGCGCAGATGGACCACTGGCGGAAAGTGAACTGACGAAAATGAACCGCACCTCTTTCTTGCCGTATTGCTTCAAGGCTTTCAAAAGATTGACGGTGCCGTTGACGTTAATCCGGGTGAAAGCGGCATCATTTTGGGCTTTGATAGCACCGGCAAGATGAAAGACTAAGTCACAATCTGAGACGGCTGAAGCCAGCGATTCCGGAGCGGTAATGTCACCTATTTGCCACTCGACTCTTTGCGCGAATTCATCCGGCTTGATACTGGTGGAGCGGCAAAGAGCGCGCACCTCGCAATTTTCTGCAAGTAAACGTCGGATAAGATGCTGACCAATAAATCCGGTTGCGCCAGTGACGAGAGCTTTCATAAATCCACTATTATCAAATTTATTAAAAATCGAAAACTACTTTTTATAGTCAATAATATTGTGTCCAAAGATATTTACTTAATTAAAATGCACTTTTTAGCTAAAATAGTCACCAAGATTGACGTGTTCTTATACAATGAAGGACAAAATAATAATTGTCGGCCAACGCAAGGGTAATACTCATAGATCGTTTTAAGATACCGAAAGGGATTCTCTCATAGTTCAAATTTTAGTGACTTTAAAAAGGCTTATTTCTGTCGTAGAATCCAGAGTTTATTTAATAGCTCTTCTAATACTCGACCGAGATTTTCGTCGCGGGCCGTTGTGATATCCGGTTCGTTATGTAAAACGACATAAGGCACTTTATGCCCTTTAATTTTAATAAATTCCGGGTCATCACCGCGGAATTCTTCCCAGTCGCAATCTTTATAGAGACGGGTTAACTTCGCATCCGGCAGTCCATGTTCCAGAATGCTATCCGGCTTAGCGGGATTAAAACGCTGGCGATTTTTACGCAGTGATTCTTCGAACGATACATCAATGTAGAAAATAGCCGCCCGCTTTAAAATTTCATCAGATAAATGCGGATAAGCCGCTTGATAACCGCCGTGTTCACTACCGCGTGAAAATTCAATAAGAGCCGTGTATTTATTATGAAAATTGGGTTTGTCGCGCAGACGTTTACTGTATTCCATTGAGATACGCTCAATGAGTAAATGCCAAAGATATTCCCAGAAAAAATAACCATCTTTGTCGGAATGCAGTCGCGGTTTATTCAATATTTTTTCCAGAATGGCGTCTTCTTCGAACCAGGTCCAGAGCATCGGGAAATCATCAATTTCATCAAACTCGCCTATATGAAAACGACGCTGGCGTATTTCCACCGGAGTTTTTTTGAGATAATCAATGACCTCGGACTTGCCGGATGCTGGTCGGCCATTAAGAATGATAATGTCAAAAATATTGTCCATAAAAATACTCCTTGATTATTAATGGGTTGTTTTTCCAGTGGGAATAGTATGCCAGAGAGAAGACATTACCAGTGCGCCCAGAATGGCAAAGGGAATTGGCCAGATTTTCCAAGCTTGCCAGCCCCAATTGGTAGTAACCCAGCCGACCAGCGCGCCGACAAATGCTCCCGCGATATACTGCATACCGTCAATTAATCCGACAGCGGTCGCGGCGGCTTTGCGGCCACCAAAGTCCATCGTAGCCGCTCCGGCAATCATACCGTGGGAACCGTTAACGAAAAATGACAAGCAAGCTAACAAAATAGCCGCGGCAATCGGTCCCCATTGCCATACGTCAGCTAAAAAGAATAGGGTGAGAATTACAATCATACCGCAGAAACCAATTACGATCACGGGCGCACGCCGGCCGCCAAAGACCCGATCGGAGGAAATTCCGAAGGCAAAACCGCCGATTATTCCCAGAATAGCAATACCCCAGGCGGTTAGTTGAAAGGCGAAATCTACTCCGGTAACCCCCTGCGTTTCTTTGAAATAAATTGGCCACCAGGCATCTACCACGCCGCGCCGTACAAAACCTATCATCATTGAACCAATGGCAATAGTCCACATAACCTTACTGCCGAACACTTTGGTAAGCACTTCTTTGAACTTGACTTTTTCCTCAAGATTAACGTCACCATCGCCCGTATCGAGTTCTGGAAAGCCAGCTTCGGCGGGAGTGTCTCGTACAAAGAAGATGGTCAGGACGAAAAGTAGTGCTACTACTAATGCCGGAATCCAAAAAGCCCAATACCATGGCAGAAATTTTACGATCAATGGTGTCCCGGAAAAAGCCAGTATCAGACCAAATCGGATCAGCACGCCGAAGAATGCAGAGAATGTGCCCCGCTCTCTGATATGGAACCATTGGGCATTGATTTTTACGATTGATAATGCGCCGAAAGATTGAAAATAGCCATTAATTGCCCAGATAATAGCTAGGGTCCAGAGAAGCGCCGATTTGGAGAATCCAAATTTTAAAACGGCTTCGGAGACAATCTCTTGATCAGCCCAGACGGCTGGAGTTTGGACCAAAATGTGGAAAAATCCAAACAGCCCGTTCATAATTACAACGCCCAGGGCACCAATCAGGAAAGCCTTGCGGCCACCGATTTTATCGGCGAGCGGGCCATTGATGACGACCGCCAAACCATAAACCAAGGGCATAAGTGTTTCGAAAACCCCTAAATTGCTTTTAGTCCAGCCGAAAAAAGCTTGGAGAGTCGGCGCAATTGCTGAAAAATTATAACGGGACATATAGAAAAAGGAGTACAACAAGCCGATGATAATCCAGTTTTGAAGACGTCTGTGTCGAAAAGTCGGCATAGCCAGTAAATTTTCAGTTTCCGAAGTATTCATTTTGATTCCCCCATGTTATTTTTGGCAAGTATTGAACAGTCATTTACCACTAATCTGAAATTATTAATCTATCGTCAAAAACCAAACTTTATTTTTCGATATTTTATTGATAATTTCCAATCTATGGAAATGATAGAAGTGAATCTCGGGGAAAAGCGAACGATTACTGTTCAACCCGGCCAAAAAATAATTGAAATCGTTAAACAAGCTCTGCCGCATAACCGATATAAGCCGTATATCGTTATTCGCAACAATACCTTTACTTCATTTAACGAAATTGTCAACGAGCCGACTAAAATCAGCCTTCTGCGATACTTCCATGAGTCATCCCGGCGGGCTTATGAAAGTGCGGCTATTCTGATTTTAAATTATGTGGTCGAGGATTTGTATCCCGACCAGCGTCTGATCGTGATGCATAGTATGTGCGACGGCGTCTTCTGCCGATTCGTGAATGAAGATTTTTGCACGCCTCAAATCGCTCAAGAAATTTCAGCGGCTTTTATTAAAGTGGTAGAAGCCGATTATGCGATCGAACCGCTTTTAATTTCCTGTAACGACGCCCGTCGGTATTTTAAAGAAATCAGGCAAAAAGATACTGAAGAATTGCTGAAATATAGCGAAGCCAATTTTGTTACATTGTACCAAATTAACGGTCGCCGTTTCTGGTTACTCTCACCGCCGGCTCCCAGCACCGGACTGATTAAAGTATTCGAAATTAGACCCTACCAAAAAGGATTCGTCCTGCGTTGTCCGACTGAGGGCAATGATCGTCGTCTGCGACCTTTCACGGATCAGGCGCGACTGTATGAAATTTTTCAGGAGACTGAGGAATGGGGACGCATTTTAGAGATCAGTACGGTAGCCGATCTCAATCGTACGATAGTCGAAAATCAGATTTCGGATTTAATCAAAATTGATGAAGCATTACACGAGAAAAAAATAGCCAGCATTGCCGACCAGATTTCAAATAAAGGCGAGCGCCGTTTTGTATTTGTAGCTGGGCCATCGTCTTCCGGCAAGACTACCTTTGCCAAGCGCCTCGCTATTCAGTTACGGGTTCTGGGATTCAAACCCCTTCTGTTATCACTGGACAATTACTTCCGTGACCGGGCTGAACTGGCAAAACTTCAGGGCAAGCGAATTAATTATGAAGTGCTGGATGCGATTGACCTCGAGCTCTTGAACGATCATCTGCAACGACTTTTGCGGGGTGAGACGATTACACCGCCGGTATATAATTTTATTACCGGGACCAAAACTCTCGCCACCAAGCCCATGAAAATTGATTCCCAAACGATATTAATTTTCGAAGGAATTCACGGCATTAATCCGGGCTTGGCTCCGAAAATAAATGAAAGTTATAAATTCAAAATTTACGTTAGTGCCCTTACTCACTTGAATTTTGATCATATGAACCGTGTTCGTACTCATGACACCCGACTATTACGCCGGATTGTACGCGATTATAAATATCGCGGGTATAGTGCGGCTGAAACTATCGAAATGTGGAAGAAAGTTGTCGAGGGTGAGAATAAATATATTTTCACCTTCCAGGGCAACGCCGATATCATGTTCAATTCATCGCTGGTCTATGAACATGGCGTTTTGAAGACCCTGGCGGTTACCATGCTGAAAAATGTGCCGGAAAATCATCATAGCTATCCGGAAGCACAGCGCTTATTGGATATGCTGTCGTATTTTCTGCCAGTGGACGATACTGAAATTCCGCCGACCTCGATTATGCGGGAATTTATCGGTAAAAGTTCCTTTACCTATTAATGTGCTGAGACCGACCGGATCGGTGCCCAACGGCGTCAGATTTATCCTAAGATCACAATGAATTATAAGATAATCTTAGAAGGGAATTTCATCATCCGGAGATGGCTCGGGCGGCGTTTCCGGTTCAGCGGCTTCTTTTTCGCGTCCGCGTCCGGAACCACCCAGCATAGTAATTTGGTCTACTTGAATGTCAGTTTTACTACGTTTCTGACCTTCTTTATCTTCCCATTGACGGGTTTGGAGACGACCTTCGACGTAGACCAGCTGTCCCTTTTTGAGCCATTCCTTGGCAAATTCCGCCTGATTGCGCCAAATCACTAGATTGTGCCACTCGGTGCGGTCTTCACGTTTTCCGTCACGGTTTTTTACCGATTCAGTTGTTGCTAAGGAAACCTCGGCAACGGCATCGCCGTTCGGGGTATAGCGGACTTCTGGATCGCGGCCAAGACGACCAACCAGTATGACCTTGTTAACACTTCCCTTTGAAAGAGCCATCGTTAATCCTCCTTTTTGTTAAAAATTAAATCCTCAAAATTGGGATTGCAACTTCCGATACTAATTCTACAAAAAACTTATAACTTTGTCAAACACTATTTTTATTCCCTATTGAGAGATTTTCTTACTTTCGTAAAAGCCGCCACGGCTCGATCAATCTGCTCGGGAGTGTGAGCCGCCGAAACCTGAACGCGAATGCGGGCGGTGCCGCGCGGTACCACCGGATAGGTGAACCCAATAACATAAATGCCTTCCTCAAGCAGAAGATCGGCGATTTTAATGGCGAGAGGTTCATCGTAAATCATAATCGGGATAATGGCGGTATTGCCGGGGATAATGTCGAAACCGGCGGCTTCGATTTTTTGGCGAAAAAGGTGTGCGTTTTCAATCGTGCGGCGTGGCAAGTCCGGATTTTCCTGCACGATTTCCAAAGCCTTTAAAGTAGCTCCAATAACGGCTGGCGCCACGGAATTCGAAAAAAGATAGGGACGCGAACGCTGACGCATAAATTCCACAATTTCCCGCCGCCCGGAAATGCAACCGCCAGAAGCGCCGCCCAGCGCTTTGCCGAAAGTAGTCGTTATTATATCAATTTTTCCCAACAAGCCGTAGTATTCCGCTGTGCCGCGACCCGTTCGCCCGAGATAGCCAGTGGCGTGCGAATCGTCGATCATTACCAGCGCATCGTATTTTTCAGCCAATTCACAGATTTGTGGCAGAGGCGCAATGTGACCGTCCATTGAGAAAACGCCGTCGCTCACAATAATGCGATATTTTGCCTGAGCAGAATTTTCCAGACATTTTTGCAGTTCATCCATATTCATATGGGAGTAACGAAAACGCTGAGCCTTGCTGAGCCGTATTCCGTCTATGATTGAAGCGTGATTCAATTCGTCGGAGATAATCGCACATTGCTCATCGAACAATGGCTCGAAAACACCAGCGTTAGCATCAAAACAAGACGAGAACAGAATCGTATCCTCGGTGCCGAGAAAATCCGATAACCGCCGCTCCAATTCCTTGTGTATTTCCTGAGTGCCGCAAATAAAACGCACTGAGGAAAGCCCAAAACCCCAGCGCTCGAGAGCTAACTGGGCGGATTGAATAATAACCGGATGATTTGACAATCCCAGATAATTATTGGCGCAGAAATTTAGCAATTCGCGACCATCAGTCAGCCGCAAGTGGGGCGCTTGCGGACTGGCAATGACGCGCTCGGATTTATAAAGCCCCTGTTTAGTTATGGATTCAAGCTGGCTCTGCAAATCCTGTTGTAGTTTGCCGTACATATAAGTCCTTATAATTTAGTTGATAAACTGATAATTGACCTCGCTGGCGAGAAGCATTTTGTTTAATTGCCATGGTAATTCGACTATGGCAGACTAGCGACACATATAAATTTAGGTGATAAAACCGATAAAGTGAAAGCTGGTAGAGTGCTGACCGCGATACTTTGAATTTAGAAGGGATTTTCATCATGGAAATGGAGTTTTTTTGACATTGAGAAGTTTAGTGTAGCGATTTTTTCAAATACTGGATTTTAAGCCTGATTTATTTGATGGCTTTATGAATAGCGGCCGAGCCCAAAAACATCCGCTTGAAACCGATCTCGCGCAAACCAGCTTGACGGATGATTTCAGCCAATTCTTCCGGAGAGTAAAAGTGGCGAATAGAATGGGAAAGATAAGAATAAGCGTTTTCTGAACCCGAAATCAAGCGACCGATTGGTTTCACAGTGGCTTTGACATAAAGGTGAAATAGTCGGCGAATCGGTGTCAATCGGGGTTGGCTGGTCTCAAGATTCACAAATAAGCCACCGGGTTTCAAAACGCGCTGAAACTCCCCTAAACATTCGAGCAAATTATCCTGACTGATACTGAGGTTGCGAGTTGCAAATGATATAGTGATGACATCGAAAGTGTCCGACTGAAAAGGTAAACATTTCATATTCGCCAAGGTGAAAATAATGTTCTTTGCCTCGGGCTTTTCCCTGGCTTTGCCCATCATCGGAAGTGAAAAATCAGCTACAAATATAGACGTGCCGTAATTTGCTAGGCGGGAAAGTTCGATAGCCATCTCGCCCGTGCCGCCACAGGCATCCAGCCATCGCCTTCCGCCTGCGGAAGCGGCCAGTCGGGCGGCTCTTTTGCGCCACACGGTATCTTGCCCGAGAGTCAAAAGTTGGTTCAGAATTCGATAAGTCGGCGGTACGGCGGTGAACATTTCTTGAAGGGATGGATTCATAAGGAAATTGATGGTTTTATGCCGTAGAGGTGCGTTGCAACGTGCCTCTACGGCTTGTTAAAATTTTTCTATTATTTCAATAAAGATTTTTGAAGATAGGTATCCATCAGCAGTCTGAACATCTTGCCATGATTCGGATATTTTAAGTGCAATAATTCGTGAAGAATAACTTTCAGCCTCACCTCTTCTGGTTCTTTCAATAATTTCTTATTGAACGTAAGTCTCCCTTTGCTCGAGCAGCTTGCCCATTTGCGTTTCATCGGCTGAATATGGATTTCTCTTGGCTTCACTCCCACATCATTTGCCAGTGTCAGCACATTTTCCTTGAATTTTTCCGGCGTCATCATTCTTCCCTGTTTGCTTTCAGCGTCTTCATTATCTTCTTCACAATCTCAGGAATTTCCTTAACATCCTTTACGCCTGAACGCGTGATAGTCTGATAAATACCGGTCCTGATTTCTCTCTCGTACTTTTCGCTTTTCTGCCAGTGCGGATATTTCTCGAACAGATTCCTCATCTCATTTGCCATCGCTTCGGCATCTTTGAAACCTTCGCTCTTCAGCATCCAGTAAATTGTGAAATTCTCAGCCGACATATTCTTTTCAGCCTGTTCTTTCCTTGCATCGTTGATTTCTTCGATGATCTTCTTCAGCTCTTCCAGCGTCTCCTGCGTATTCTTTTGCCTCATCTTGTACATCTTTACAAGAAGTTCCGCTTTCTCGGCAATCGAAAAAAGATATGGCGAGTTTCCACTTTGCTCCTCGACTGTTCTCTCAATGCTCTTGATGAGATTGAATACTTTTTCCGTTTCAGAGGCTTTGCTTTCTTCGATTCTTCTTAAAGTCTTTTCGTTGATTTCACAAACTTCCAACGTCGGTCTGATATCGCTGCTCTTGGTATGCTTCTGTACAAGAAGAGCGGTTTTTCTGGTAAACATTCTATCGATCAGAGTCCCTCTCTCATAATTTTCCCTTACAATTTTATACATTCTTAAAAGCGTTTCGTAATCGTCCAGATAAGAGCGCAAAAACTCATCCGGTGAAATGATCTCATAGATATCCGACAACTTTTTGAAATACTTATAGAATTCCTGTCTCTCCTCTTCATCCCGGAAATGCTCCAGCGCCGCCTCTACCGCTTTATCCTGCGTTTTCCCTTTTATAAGCGTGAGATATTTTTCTCTTCCGAGTTTCATTTCGTTTTCAAACCTATTTTTCAAAATCTGAATATCGCGTACAATGCCTTCGATGTCTTTCGAGTCGAACGCAAGCGCTTTTTCGAGATTGTCGAAGATGCCAACAAAATCGAGTACAAAGCCGGAGGACTTTTTTCTTCCCTCATCATCTTCATACGGACGATTAACTCGAGAGATTGCCTGCAGCAGGACATGATCCCGCATCGGTTTATCGAGATACATACAATAGAGAATCGGCGCATCAAAACCAGTAAGAAGTTTTTCGGTTACAATCAGTATTTTGGGCAGTTCATTCGATTTGCGAAAGGCTTTTCGTATCCTTTTTTCTTCTATTTCCGAAAGTTGATATTTAGCCAGTTCAGGTGAATCGTTGAAAGCGGAGCTGTACACTACCTCTGAATATTCCGGCGGTAGATATTTGTCGAGTTCCTCTTTGTAAAGCGCACAGGCTTCCCGATCCACCGCAACCACAAAAGCTTTGTAGCCCATCGGTTCGATGTAATTTTTGTAATGGTCGCAAATATATCTCGCAACCTTTTCCACTCGCTCTTTGTTCTTAAGCATATTTTTGAGCGTTACTGCTTTTTCCAACACTTTATTGAGCGCTTCGATGTCGCTGATGCCTTCAGCTTCTGCAAGATTCAAAAATTCCTTCTCGAGCGCTTCCTTCTCCACTCGCAATTCGTTCGGAGCAAGAGTATAATAGAGCGGGACTGTTGTGCCGTCTTCGATAGATTCTGCAATGCTGTATTTGTCGAGATAGCCTTTCGGCGGATCATCCTTGCCGAAGGTAACAAATGTACCGTTGCCATATTGCGTTTTGTCAATTGGTGTTCCGGTAAAACCAATGTAGGCGGCGTTCGGAAGCGCTCCCATCAAATAATTACCGAGCTTTCCGCCGGTGGTTCGGTGCGCTTCATCCACCAGTACAAAAATATTCTTGCGCGTGTTGATGTTTGCCGGTATTCCCTCGAACTTATGAATCATCGTAACAATCAAACCGCGCCGATCGCTGGAAAGAAGATTCCGCAAATGCTCTTTGCTTTCCGTAACCTCGACGTTTCCAATGCCAAGCGCTGCGATGTTTCCAAACAGCTGGCTCTCAAGTTCGTTCCTATCCACAAGCATGATAACCGTCGGATTTTCGAAGAGCGGATTTGCAATGATCTTCTGCGCTGCAATAATCATTGTGTAAGTTTTGCCAGAACCCTGCGTGTGCCATACAAGCCCCCGATGCTTTTCTGGATCCTTTGAACGTTCAACAATTTTGTCAACAGCTCTCATTTGATGCGGTCGAAGAATAACCTTTAGAAGGACATCGTCCTGCCGCGTGAACATCATAAAATCAACGAGAAGTTTTACGACGCGTTCTCTATCGAAAAAAGTTTTAACAAGATGTTCGAAGTCGCCGCCGGACTCTTCCTTCCAGTTAAAGAGAAAACGTTCGGATGTATTCCACGTGCCGCTGTAGTAATATTGTACAATGTGAGTCAATGCATAGACTTGCAGAACCGCAAGAAGCTCGGGACATTCTCTGTGATACCGCTTGACCTGCTCCAGCGCCTCGCTCATTCCTTCTATTTTATCGGATGATTTTGTTTCGATGAACAAAACAGGAATACCATTGATGAGAAAGACAATGTCCAGCCTGATGGTTTTGATTCCGTTCGTAAACTTAAACTCATCGGTAACGTTAAAAACATTGTTGTCCAGATTTTCGGTATCGAGTAATTTGATGTTGCGTTCCCGTTTTTCGCCAGGGACAAACACGGTTTTCAAACCCTTGAGATATTCCCATGCGATAAAATTCCCTTCGATGTTCGATGGTACGGATTCGATTTTTTTGACAATTTCTTCAGCCATCGAGGAATCCATAAAATCTGGATTGAGTTTTTGAAGTTGATCGCTGAAGACTTCCTTGAACGCCATTCCGGTTTCTCCGCCTCGCAAGCGAAGCGCTTCATCGGGAGTAACGTACTGCCAGCCGAGCTTTAGAAACACTCTTGTGCCATTTTGCGCAACATATTCTGCCGATTGTTCCCGCACATATTGGATAATGGGATTCTGAACCGAATATCTTTCACCTCCAAGTTTGCTCATAATGTTACCTTTACATTACGGTTAAAAAGTTTTGCACCGCTTTCAGTGTTCAGTAGACTGAGTAGGCTTTCAGCGTCTTTGATCTGGCATTTCAGCAACTTTATTGTAGACTCTAATTCATTGTCCTTCAGAGTGCCATTCTCGTTATAAAAAAGAGCAATGGCAAAATCGAAGCCCTGATTATGAATAAAAAATCTGTTGGGTATTTTCTCTATATTACCTGCAATCAACCCGTATCGTAAATAGGGATATATTTCCTTGTGTTTCATTGCCTTAGTTGAATATGTGAGGATATCGTGAGTGGTTATACCGAGAAACTTTATCTCGATAGCTACTATCGGAATATTTTTCTTCTTGATAAGCATATCGGTCTGGAATGCATAGCTTCCTCTCAAAGGGTTTTTAAGTTCATCGGGCTTAGGCTTAACATCACCATTACCGTCTATAATAATCTGATACAGAAGATTTGTTTCCTTTCCACAATTACAAACCGTGTATCCTGAAAATTCGCTCTTGATTTTTTCATAGAGTTCGTTTCGGAAATCACTTTCAGTTTTTTTATTACCTTTTTTCATAGATCAAATATCCTTTTCATTCAATTTAAGGTTATTCACTCTTATTTTCCCGGTCATAAGGTTATGTAAAAGGCTTTTGAACAATTCCTCCAGCGCTTTCTTTTTATTTTCCTCAGCTTCGATTTTAGCATCAATGGCGGAAAGGATAGATGCAATTTTTTGCTGGGTAGGAAGTGAGGGAAGAGGGATTTTGAAAGTTTTTAATATGGACCATGATGTTCTTGGATGATTTACACCTGTCATAGATTTTGTCGCAAAATCTAAAAAATTGGGCATGTGTAGCAAATCAGTTAAAAATTGAGGATTGATTAATTCTTTATTGGGTTTGATAACAAGAATATCTGTTGAACAAATACCTTCAAATTCTGCTAAAATTCCTTTATCTAAGTATGGTCGAAGTTTAGCATACAAAATATCATCTTTGTAAAATCTTGATTTCGAACTTTTGATCTCTCTTGAATTTCCATATCTTGTCAATTTGCTGTCGCCAGAATTAATATGTTCGAGACCAACATAAATAATATCTTCTTTATTAGGATCAACTGTTTCCTTTCTATTTTCTGCAATTTCTCCCAGCTTAACCACTTCCCAATCCTTCGGCACGGGTCCGATTTCGGTTTCCTTGAGTGATACGGTTTCAGTCTCTTCTGGTGAAACGGGTCCGTAGGTAAAGAGGTGCTTCATCATGGATTTTTTGAGAGCTTTTGCGGCGGCTATCACCGCCTCAGTCTTTTCCTTTGCCTCCTGCACCGCAGAGAGAACAGCCGCTATCTTTTGCTGCTCGG
>Ga0208198_1002317_pt1 | contig 14485 bp, 9 predicted proteins | sample AD_JPNTR2_MetaG_FD_184446 | JGI IMG/M metagenome (GOLD analysis project Ga0208198, IMG submission 184446) | Active sludge microbial communities of municipal wastewater-treating anaerobic digesters from Japan - AD_JPNTR2_MetaG (SPAdes) (version 2) | ecosystem: Engineered > Bioreactor > Anaerobic >... | reverse complement strand
GTCGGTCTGGGATCCGCAAAAGCGAGAGAGTGTGGTTGACCTTGGGAAAGAGGACTTTCTCTTATACGAAGACGGGGAGATTCGGTCGATCGATGCGTGTTTGTCGCGTGAAGCACCTTTTCACTTATTGCTCTTGTTGGACGTAAGCGGGAGTACTAGCGGTTTCATCCAGCTCATCAGGGAGGCGGCCGGCAAGTTCACCGATCAACTGAAACCGGACGACCGAATTGCGATCCTCACTTTCCATTCAGAAACTTCTGTAATCCAGTCGTTTACGAGTAATCGCCAGTCAGCTAAGGTTGCTATTGAGCAGATTCGTTCGGAAGGAAGCACAGCTCTTTATGATGCGGTTCTCACCGCTCTGGACATGATGCGTGGAATTGAAGGGAGAAAGGCGGTTATTATTTTCAGTGACGGCGCCGACAATCAGCTGGTGGATCCCATGAAGGGTTCCGAAGCCACCTTCGAAGAGGTTCGTCACGTCGTACGGGAGACAGATTGTCTCATATATACGATCCTGCTCCTTCCGTTTAAGCCGGATCGTCGGCGTGACAAGGTGCTCTATAAGGCGCAGACTCAATTGGAGTTGCTGGCCGAAGAGACAGGCGGGCGCAGTCTGAGGCCGCGAAAGCCGCGCGATCTGGAGGAAGCCTACAGCGAGATCGCGAGCGACCTGCGCCATGTCTATACGCTCACATTTACACCGGGAATCCCGCGGATAGCGGGATGGCACGACCTCAGGGTAGAGGTCAAGGGGCGTGAAGGCTTGACCACGCGTAGTCGAAGGGGCTATTTCAGCAGTAGCGAGGAAGCCCGGGCAGAGTAACCAAATAACAATCCAGAGAACACGGAGGAAGAGACAATGCCTGCACGTACAGCTCAAGCAGTGTGGAACGGGAATTTGAGAAATGGGAATGGACACATGAAACTTGGCAGCGGCGCCTGGGAAGGAGCGTACTCGTTTTCTTCCCGCTTCGAAGAGGGGACCGGGACCAATCCGGAAGAACTGATCGGGGCAGCGCATGCCGGGTGTTTTTCGATGGCGCTGTCTGCAGGCCTTTCGCAAGCGGGATTCAATCCTACCCGGGTTCAAACCGAGGCGCGGGTTCATCTGCAAAAAGCCGACGATGGTTTCAAGATCAGCCGCATTGAATTAACGACCGAAGCCGAAATTCCCGGGATCGACGAAAAGACCTTCATAGAGCATGCCGAACGGGCTAAAGCAGGTTGCCCGGTCTCTAAGGCGCTTGCGGGCGTTGACATTCAGCTCACAGCGAGATTGAAGCAGCCGGCATAGGTCCTGGTTCACGCCTGCTCGATTCGAACGGTATTCGTTGTCCGCTTTTCACCGAAAGGCAATCCGGCCGTGAAGACCACATTCTGTCCCGGACGGACGATTCCCTGTTCCGTCAATTGGGATAAGACGTGCCTGATGACCTGATCCAGGTCTTCAAACGGCAAATCAAGAAGAAATGGTGTCACTCCCCAGAGGAGAGACATTCTGTTGAGCGCCTTCAGGCTGGGGGTTAGAGCGAGAATCGGTTGACACGGCCGGAATTGAGAGATTCGGATGGCGGTCGAGCCGGATTTGGTCAAACAGACAATGGCGGCGGCTTGGGCAATATCCGCCGCCGAACATGCGGATTTGCCAACCGCCAACTCAGTCGATTGGGACACATCGGGCGTTTGCCATTCTCGGGGCTGGCCACTGACTCTCTGCTCGATAAGGGCGACAATCCGACGAATCATCAGGACTGCCTCAACCGGATAGTCTCCAATCGCCGTTTCACCGGAAAGCATGACAGCGTCGGAACCGTCCAGGACCGCGTTAGCCACGTCAGAGGCCTCAGCCCGGGTTGGGCGCGGGTTCTGGATCATTGATTCCAGCATTTGCGTCGCCGTTATTACAGGAATCCCTTTCCGGTTACATAAAGCAATGATCTCTTTCTGAATGGCCGGCACCTCTGCGGGATCCATTTCCACACCCAGATCACCGCGGGCGATCATGATGGCGTCGGAACGGCTTGTAATAGCTTCGATTTCTCGAACTGCTTGCGGTCGCTCGATTTTGGAGATGATCGGGGTATCGCATCCCAGGCGTTGTATTTCAGTTAATGCTCGATCAACATCGGAAGCACTCTGCACGAAAGAAAGCGCAGTGAAATCCACTCCCCGGACCACGCCGAAACGCAGGTATTCAAGGTCCTTTTCCGTTGGCAATGGAACGTTCAACCGGGTTTCAGGGAGGTTCACTCCCTTGTGTTCACGCACCAAGCCGCCGGTAATAACCTGGCAAGTCACATCGCCGCCATTAATCGCCTGGACCTGCAGCTCAATCCTTCCGTCGTCGATGAGGATTCTCTCCCCCGGCGATACCTCGCGGCCCAACTCGGCATAACTCACAGAAAACCGCCGGGCGTCGCCTTCAACGTCTTGGCCGGTTAAGACAACTGAGTCTCCTGGGCTCAGCTTCGCCGTCCCGCCGATCAGTTTTCCCGTCCGTATTTTAGGGCCGGGGAGGTCTTGCAGAATCCCGATTGGTTTGCCAAGCTCACATGACACCTCTCGAATGGCTGAAATACGGGCGTCATGCTCTTCCAGGCTGCCGTGCGAAAAATTCAGGCGGGCGACATCCATCCCGGCCTGGACCAGCGTCTTGATCTGGTCGCGTGTGCTGGTACTTGGCCCGAGTGTGCAGACGATCTTAGTTCGACGCGCCGAGATGTTGGATTTGCGGATACCGTACACTGCGGCAGAATACCAGAAGTATCAGCCAATCCCCGTCGAAAACGAAAACCCCTGAGTTGCTGAGCAATTATGACTCAACGGCGAGAAATGCTAAAAGGATCACATTTTGGTATATACAAAATCTTTTGCGTTGAGAGCGCGAGAGACGTTAGGCTTCTCGTCGAAATCCAATCACAACCAACCTCTCGCCGTGTTGGGAAGGCAGGGGCAGCTGCAGGAAGCTGCCCCGATCTTCCCAGAGATCTAAAAGAGGACCTTCAACCCGACTTGAATCTGCCTGGCCGAAAACGTGTCGTCGATAACGCCAAACGACGTGCTGTTTATATTGTGTCGATTGAAGACTCCCAACTGGTCGTTTGCACGCGCGGTCGAAGGCTGCGTCAGCACCGCAAAGTTCGTGCGGTTGAACAGGTTGAAAACATCGAATCGGAACTGAACCCTCGAATCTTCGGTGACCGGCAGCCGGAAACTCTTTCGGATGCCCATGTCGACAGTGGCGTACCAGGGTCCGCTCACCGATGACAGCCCCAGTGTGCCCGCTTCCAAGAGGCCGGGATTTTGGAAAAACTCCGGATTTGCCCGACCAGTGGCGGGATCGATCAAAGAAGGATCAAAGAGCAGAATCCTTCCACGGTCATCCTGGAAAACGCCGGTTCGGTCCTGCAGCTCGGGAATATCAATTCCGACCAGATGAACGGTGTTTGTCAGGGAGCGAGACCCGCCCCGGTTGATAGTGCCTCGCTCGGAAACGATGTTGATCGTCTCGCCGGATCGGACGCGGATGATACTGTTCAGATTCCAGCCGCCGATGATCGCATCCAGCACGCCACTGGTTTCGAAGGCGCGTCCTCGGCCGATGGGGAGATCCCAGACGAAGTTCCCGTTGAAGGTGTGCGTGATGTCGTAATCCGGTCTCATGATTTCCAGGCTCTGCTGCGCGTTGTCAAAATAACCCCGGAAATTGCTCTGCGTACCCGAGAAGTTCGTCAATACCTTGCCGTAGGTGTAGTTGAACTGTCCGATGAAGCCCTGGCGATAGCGACGGCGCACCTCAACCTGCAGGGCGTTGTATTTGGAAAACGCATTGTTCTCAACTATATCGGCGACGAAGGTGTTGGGGTTAGGCAGGAAAGCGTCAGGGGTAACCGTGGCCCCAAATTCCTCACCGCCCCAACCGGCGAAAAAGAAATCGCGGTTGAGGGCTACCAGGTTGCCCACATAGCTGCCGATCTCCCCGTTGCGGATCCAATTCTGTACCGTGGGATTGCTCATAAAGAATTCCGCTGCAGCTCCAAGTTGTGGGAAGAACGTCAGCTCTTCGCCGATCAGCGGATTCCCATTTGCCGCCAGGTTGCGTTGCGCTCTCTGGAAATCCTCTACGAACTCCGCCGGGAAACGCACCTGGTTCACATCAACCGCTCGGGTCAGCTTAATGCCCCGATTTCCAACGTATCGCACTTCTACAGCCGTGTCAGGGAGAATCTCATGCTGGATTCCGATGTTCCACTGCTGCACGTATGGGACTCGCAAATTGGGATCGATAGCGAAAAGTGCAGCGGCGGGATCGGCCAGCACTCCCTGCATTGCGGTTCTCGGGACTTGAAACTCGGGCGGCTCGATTGGTACCCGCCCGCCTGCTGACAGTGTCCCCGTGACGCCAGTGAGCACCTGGTCCTGTGTCAGGCCCGGATTTCCCGCAAGCGCATTGGTGATCGTCGTGATGTTGTTATCGACCACGTAAGCAATCGAGTACCCCCCGCGGAATACAGTGTTCTTAAAGGGCCGCCACGCCACGCCGATATTGGGCGCGACATTGTTCCAGTCATTCTCAAAGAAGTCACGACCAGTATCTCCACCTGCAAAATCGATGATCGCATTCGGATCGAGAACTGCTTGAGCTCCGCCAACAGGCAGAAGCGCCAGCCCCTCATCCTCTGTCGGAACCCCGTGAAATTCCCAGCGGAGGCCGAAGTTCACGGTCAGATCCGGGCGGAGTCGCCAGCTGTCGCCGCCAAAGACTGAAAAAAAGTTTTGCTTGATCAATCGGTCTTCTCTTGCACCTGGGACGAACCCCGATGTCCGGCTGCTCACATTAAAAGTTTGCTGAGCGGTTCGAACGTAACCGCCGAGAATGCCCAGCATCTCGGAAGCGATGGCCAGATCTTCCGGGGCAATCCCTCCGGGAAACAAGTCCGCACTCAAAGGGTCCACATTTCCAGCGCCGAAACCGAGAATGTACTGGGGGATAACTCCAAAGGTGTCGTACTGATCCACCCGGAGCGCCCGGTAGTTGCCCCCGATTTTAAAAGTGTGGGGCCCTTTCACCCAGTTCAAATTGTTCAACAGGTCGTACACTGGCGCGTTGCGTCCCTGCGCCGTAAAGGTCTGAATAGGATTTTCGAACAAATCGACCTCACCCAGACCGGGATCAGAAAACAGTATCTGGTAGCCTCGATCGAAGGATTCCCCGGTGATGAAGTCGACCGGCGCCCACTGCACGCCGAAACGCAGCTCATTGGTAATCGTCGGACTGAGAGTCGCCCTCCAGGATCCCGAACCGAGCCGCCTGGTTGATTCCTGGCCGGCGCCCGGCAGACCCGGGAATCGGGCATCGATGTCGTTGCTGGGGTCATTTGGAACGTCCAAGCGGAACTGATGGAAGGCCGCGGTGAACGCATGGTTCTGCCACGGCTCGAAGTCTACCCGCAGGTTTAACCAGTCGCTGTCACTTTCGCTTGGACTGTTGAACCGGAACCCGGACAGGTTGGGGTTGTCGATCAAACTCGGATCGTTGGGAGGAGGAATAAGACTGAGCAGCGCCTGTATTTCCGGATCAGGAGTGACGCCGGTCAGTTGAAACAGATTGACCGTTTGAAGCCCAGCGTTGTTGCTCAGATAGGTGAAATTCCCCTGCTTGGCCGCTTCGGTCGGAACGATGCGCGCAACCGGCTCCGTCGAAGGGTCGCGCTCCTCCTCGTAGTTGACGAAGAAAAACAGCTTGTCGGGTATGATTCGGCCGCCCACACTGGCGCCATACTGATGGTTGCGTACTCGGGCTTTTTCCAGCCCGGTGGCATTGTTGAAGAAGGTGTTGGCGTTCAAGGCATCGTTACGATGGTAATAGAACGCCTGCCCGTGGAATTCATTCGATCCGGAACGGGTGACCATCAGGGTCTGAGACGCGCCGATTCCGGCATCCACTTCGGAATTGGAAGTGGTCAGGTTGAATTCCTGAACAAAGCTTTCGCGCAACGGGATCACTCCAAAGAAGGCATCTGTCCGGATGAAGTTGTCCTGGTTGTTGACGCCATCCAATGTCAGGTTGTTGAAGGTCCCCCGCATTCCGTTCACTGCTGCCTCCCGGGCAATCTCGCCACTGCCGGTCACCCCCGCCTGCAGCAGCGCAAGCTCCACAACGTTGCGGCCATTGAGCGGCAGATCCTCGATCTGAGCGCGGTTCACAATCGTATTGATTTCGGCATTGATGGTGTTCATTGCCGCCTGCCCCTGAGAGGCGGTTACCACCACCTGTTCAGCTACTCCTCCAACCTCCAGTTGCAGGTCAACAGTCGCCGGCGACGAAACTTCGATGCGCACCTGCTCTACCACTGCACGCTTGAACCCAGGCAGTTCCGCGCTGACGTTGTAAAGACCCGGCAGGACTTGTGGGAAGACATAGCCGCCGATATCGTTCGTCACGGCAGTCTGAGAGGCGTTTGTTTCCACGTTGGTCAAGGTTACCGTAGCGCCTGGTACTACCGCACCTGTCGCGTCAGTCACGGTTCCCGTGACCGGCGACGTGATCACCTGGGCCGAAATTGCCGGTGAACAGACAAGAAACAGGCTTAAAATGAGGGTGAGCCAGTAAACAGTCTTTTGCATAGTTCCTTCCTCCGACTCAGGATCAACTTCAGCCACAGAGAAGTGCAGAGAAAACCAGAGAAGAGAAAAAAGCGCGAGTGGACCGTTGTCTATCGGCCCCCCACGGATGTTGGAAGACGTAGAGTCACCCGGCGCCTCGTGTTTTTCCTGTTGTTATCTGACTGTTTCTCTTTGGTTAATCCTGGAGTCGCTTATTGTCAAAAGTAGCAATCGGTATTCCAGAGAGATCGGGAAGTAGACAACTGTCTGAATGACAAGGAGAAAGAGGTAGGGCCGAGGTGCCTCGTTCGGTTCCCGGGTGCGTTCTCTGGCCAAGAAGTTGAATCGATGTCCAATAAATTGAACCGCCCTGGGCTAGAACCGCTCGATACCCGTCAGAACACCAACCTTCCCCGAGACGCCGTGTACCTCGGATTCGGTTGGAAACGCCTGGCCCAGGCCAATCTGCGACCCGACTTTAAATCACCCACAAGACCGCGATTATCCGCAAAGCCATTTATGAAAAGAAAGATCCCCGGCGAGTGGCTAACGAAACTCGTCATTCCCAGCGGGCTGTCGACCGCTATCTGACCGACTTCCACCGGGTCAAAACTGCCTACCAAAAATGTCCTAAGCTCGACTTCGTCTGCGCCACTACCGGGCTCTCCAGACACCTCGTCCGTCAATACCTCAACCTTCTGCAAATAAAGGAGAAACAGTCTTGACAAGCCAAATGACCCAAACTACGGGACAAAAAACCAAGAACGGCTTAACCAGTTCCTTAGCGGCTGCGTCAGAGAGTGAAAAACCCTCGCACCCTTACCAGGGTGGTGCGGACTGCTTCTCTCCCCGGTTGCAGGGGTGGCGCTAAAAAACGTTCCACCCCGGCTACTCTCCCCGCACGCCTCCGGCCCTCCGGCGTGCTGTCCCTTTCGCACTGATTACCGGCGCTTACTTTGGCACTTATGCTCCTGGCACGTGGTCATGCGCGGTATCAGTCCATTGATCGTCTGATCCGTTCAATTGCCAGTTGAGCCTCCTCCGCCACTGAGCCTTCTTTCATGCTCTCGGCCAGTCGAAGCGCTTCCGGGCCCGCAAACCTTGGTAGGAGCGACAAAATGGCTCTTTTTTCTTCGTCTTGCTGCGCCAGCTTCAAAGCCTCTTCGATCAGTTTCACGCTTTCCGCGCGGGACCGTGTGGAAGGCAGACCGACGAGCCGAAGATAACCGCGCAAGGCCAATATCGAATGGCTTCGGACGGAAGAAGTCCGGGCGGTTTCGAGAAGATCGGCGAGTGGCTCGGGCGTGGGCCATTCAGTCAAGCCGAGGATGGCCGCACGTTGCAGGGCCGGCTCATCGTCTTTCAACGCCGCCTTAAGAAGGTCGAGCCCTTGAGGTTGGCCGAGCCGACCAAGCACGGTGAGCAGCGATGCTCGGGTGTTCACGTCGTCGGAAGAGCCGAAGGCAGACACTAACTCATCAATTCCGCTCATTTCATACCGCCTGACAACGCTTACCAGGGCGGCTTCAGCCTCATTCCGTTCTGTGTTCGTCTTTAACCCGTCGAGAAGCTGGAGCAGGGCCGGCAGATGCCTGGTCTCGGCCGTTTCACGCAGGGCCCTGAGAGCTTCCCGGCGAACCTCCCGGTCGGATTCTGCGGCTGCCTTCACGAGTATATCGGCGGCCTCATTGATTCGGCGTTCACCGGCCGCCCGGATCAGTTCGACTTTGACCTTGGCCGGCGCCGAAGCCAGATTGCCGAGGATCTGCTTATCGACTCCATCTGCTTTCAGCCGGTAAAGACTCAGGCGTGCCGCGTCTCGCTCGGATCCGTCAGATTCCGCTGCGACTTTGGCAAGCAAAAGAGCATGAGAGGCGTCTCCCAGCTTCCCAAGTCCCTCCAGTCCGGCAACACGAACTTCCCGAGCCTCATCCGTCAGAGCGGCGGCCAGAAGTGAGCTGGTGGCCGGGTCACCGCGGTTTGCCAGGGCGGCCAGCAATTGCACACGGCCCAAGGCAGGCAGCGTGCCATAGGCCGCGGTCAACAAACGGGTCACCTCTGGGGACGGGATCGCGACCAGCGATTCAATGGCCGCGGCTCGAACAGCGTCCCCGCCGTTTTGCAGTGCCTGGGAGAGAATGGGAATGGCCTGATCACCATCGAGAGAGGCCATTCCTCTGAGCGCAGCGACCTGCACGGTGGCTGGTCCCCCCGAGGCGTACAATTCCTGGTATTTTTCAAAGGCCTTGTCTTTTTCTCCTCTTCTGGCGAGTTGTTCGAGGCACCGGATATAAGCGTCCAAAACATGGGCACGGGCAGGTTCCGGCGCGGTTTTGCGCAGTTCGTCGAGAGCTTTGAGCGCCGCGTCATCACCAATGAACCCGAGTGCATTAACGGCGGCAAGAGCCAGCGATTGATCCGGATCTTTCAGGAGCGCGACGAGAAGGGATACTGACTGTGCGTCGCGGCGCTGTCCCAGGCTGTTGATGATGCCAACCTTGTGTTTTCCGCTGACCTTGTCAAGCGCCGCCCGAAGGGCTGCTCCGGCTTCGGTGGCGGGAATGCGTTCAAGGGCATATCGGGCCATATCCGAGGTATTTGGATCGCCGAGCATTTTCGCCAGCACGGGTACCGAGGTCTTGGTCCCGATGAGGCTCAGTTGCTCACACACGAACTTCTTTCCCTCGAGCGTAGCCGGCGAGTCGAGGAAGGCGATCAGGCGATCCTCTAAGACACTGAGCGCCGCGCTGTTGTCCTTGGCGGCCCGCACGAATTCCATGACTTCAGCAAGGGGCTGAAAATCTTGGCCGTATTCATAGGAAACGAGCTTCTGCAGAGCCGGCTCCAGTCGGCTGACGCTTGCAGCCTGATCCTTCGCCTGGGCGATCACCGGAAGGCTGGCCGTGCAGGTGAGAATAAGGATAGTTGCCACCACTGATCTCATCATAAAGACCTCGGATCCGTCCGTTATGAGTACCTAAATATGCCAGGGCGCGCGCATCGGTCGGGAAAGAAGGCGGCTGGCATCTGGGTCGTCCAGAATGATTTCCCGCTCCGGGTCCCAGCGAATTTTCCGTCCAATGATCATCGCTATCTGCCCCAGGAATCCCGGCGTTGCGGACCTCAGGGCCGTTTCGCACGGGGTGAGGGTCTGGCCCCGGCTCTTAACACATTGAATAAACTCCCGGGCATGACCCGGTGATCTGTACAAGTGAATCTCGTTTGGTCCGAACTTCTCGCGCAACATTCTGTGGGGATGGGCTTCCAGTCCGCCCCGGTTAACCCAGACCCAGCCGAGATCGCCAATCCATTTCGTCCCTTGTCGGATTGCGTTATCTCCGCCCGCAATCACCATGGTGATCCCTTGCTGGTATTTGGCGGTGACCCGGTACCTGGTCGCCGTATTCCAAAGCTTACCGCGTTGAGGAAACTCACCCTCTCCTTCAACCTCCAGGGGGCCGGTGTTGTCGAGTCCAAGCCCCCAATGCGCAATGTCAACATGGTGGCCGACCCAGTCCATCAACTGGCCGCCCCCGTAATCCAGGTTCCATCGCCAGTTCTTGTGAACCCGGGCGACACAGTAGGGGGCGTAAGGCGCCGGGCCGAGCCAGCGGTCGTAATCCAGTGTTTCAGGCGGAGGCATCGGCTCCTCCTGTCCTGCAGTGCCGGCAAAATCCGTATGACCTGCGGGAAGGCCCACCTCAACCGTATGTACTTTGCCTATCCGTCCATTCAGGACCAGTTCTGCGGCGAACCTGAAGTTCGCGATCGAACGCTGCCAGCTGCCCGTTTGCCACACGCGGCCATAGCGCTTCACGGCATCACAAATGGCGCGGCCCTCCGCCCAGTTATGAGCCAGCGGCTTTTCGCCGAAGATGTCTTTGCCCGCTTTGGCCGCCGCTATGGCGGGTATCGCGTGCCAATGATCCGGCAAGCTCAGGCAGACGGCATCGATATCGGGCCGGGCGATCAGTTCCTCGTAGTAATGGTAGGCTGCGCACGAATTATCACCGTTCTTGGCGTCAACCGTCTGTTTGGCTTTCTGGAGATGGTCCGCATCAATGTCACATACCGCCAAGACCTGTGCATTTTCGTCTTCCAGGAAGCTCTTGAGGTTGGACCCCCCCTGCCACCCCAGACCGATAAACCCTACGGTCACGCGATTGGCGGGGGAGACTTTTCCATTCTTGCCGAGCGCTGAGGCTGGAACAATGGCAGGAAAGCCAAGGCCTGCCATGGCCGCTGCCGCCGAATAACTGATGAATTCCCTACGACTCGATTTTCCAGGCTTCGTCATGCCACGCAACTCCAGCTGTTTTCTTTGCGAGTGGATGATATGTCAAAACGAAGCGGGTTGTCGATCGGCTCGGTCCGGTATTAGTTTGCAGGAAGCCTGAAGCGGAGCGTTTTTTATCCGCGTAATCCGCGCTATCCGTTCTATCCGTGGGGACGAATACCCGCGGATAGAACGGATAGCGCGGATTACGCGGATAAAAAACTGTAACCCAATCTCCACGCCCGAGTGTCTAATCTACCTGTCCGCTCCGGGTGGCCGGATGCCTTTGACCTTGGTCTTGATCGAGAGGAACTTGTCTCGGGAGGTAATGAAAAGGGTCGAGAAGTCTCGTCCTCCGAAGACAACGTTGGAAGCATAGGGCACGCTTATCGTTCCGATCAGCTTTCCCTCCGGCGAGTAGACCATTACTCCGGCGCCGCCGCATCCGATGTAAAGGTTTCCGTGCTCGTCGAGCGTCATGCCATCTGGACCGTGTGTGAGCTCAGCCCAGCGTGTCTCGTTGGTCAACTGCCCAGGCCCGATGACGTCGTAGCGGTAAATGACCTTCCCCCGATTGTCGGCCAGGTAGAGGATCTTGTTGTCCGGATTGAGCAAGATACCGTTCGGTTTCTGGCAAACCGTTGACACGCGGCTCACTTTGCCGTCTGCAAAAACATAGTATGTATCTTCTTTCCTGACGGTATCCTGGCCGCGGTGTCGATAATTCGGGTCGGTAAAATAAAAACCGTTGCTGGTGTCGACGGTCAGGTCATTAGGTTCGTTGAATCGCAGGCCCTCGAACTCGGATGCCAGGACTCGCTTCTCTTTGGTGTTTACATTGAACGCGACGATTCGGAAGGCCGCTCCTTCGCAGACAACAAGCTCTCCCTTGTAATTGAACATCATCCCGTTAGCGTCCGTGCTGTCGTTGACGAAGACGGAAACAGGGTTTCCGAGCTTGTAGAAGTAAATGGTATTGTTCTGACCGTCAGAAAAGTAAACGTTTCCTTCCCGATCTGCCGCAGGACCCTCGGTAAAGCCGTATCCAGTCCCAAGAACCTCGTATTCGGTCCCAGGCTCGATGATGTCGTCGATACTCATAGTACCCCCCGCCAGGAACACGGGCGCCAGGACAACCAATCCCAGTAGACCAAAAAAAGCAGCGCTTCTTCTCATCATTCTGGCATGATACAGCCCCTTGATGAGCTACACTACCGTCATGAATCGCAGATTATTTTCGGTCCTCTTACTGTTCTGTCTGTTCCCGTCGTTACTCGGTCAGAAGGTTCCGAGAATTCAACCGGAAGAAGCTGGAATGGCTGCAGACCGCCTGGCCCGAATCGAGACGGTCATGCAGCAGTACATCGATCAGGGAAAGATGGCAGGTCTGGTCTGCCTGTTGGTCAGAAACGGAGGAGTGGTTTACGAGAAAAACCTGGGCAAGCTGGATGTCGCGAAAGGGACACCGATACCGCCCGACGCGATTTTCCGGATCGCTTCGCAATCGAAGGCGATCACCAGTGTTGCCGTAATGATTCTCGTCGAAGAGGGACGGCTTCGGCTGAACGACCCGGTCTCGAAGTTCATCCCGGAGTTCAAGGACAGCCGCGTGGCGGTAAAGTCGGATGAGCCGGGTGCGAAGGGATATATCACGGTTCCGGCGAAAAGGGAGATCACCATCCGCGATCTACTTACGCACACGGCCGGCATCTCTTACGGGTATGGCCCGGCAGCTGATCTTTACGAGGCCGCTGGGTTGCAAGGTTGGAATTTCACCCAGAAGGAGGTCCCGATCGGTGAATCGATCAGGAAACTGGCGACCTTGCCCTTCGATGCCCATCCTGGTGAAAAGTACATCTATGGTTACAACACGGACATTCTCGGATATGTAGTAGAAGTCGTATCAGGAACGAATCTCGCCGACTTTATCCGAACCCGGATAACCGAACCCTTGAAAATGGTTGACACCCATTTCTATCTCCCCGCGGAAAAGATCGCTCGCTTTACGCCGGTTTATGGGGTTCGGAACGGGAAACTCGAACTCGTAGAGCCGGCAGACCAGAATTACTATGTTTCTGGCCCGCGGGTCTCCTATTCGGGTGGCGCCGGCCTGCTATCCACCGCCGAGGACTACGCCCGTTTCCTCCAAATGCTCCTGAACGGTGGCGAGCTCGAGGGAGTGAGGATCCTCAGCCCGAAGACCGTAGAGTTGATGACCGTTAACCACGTTGGCAATCTTCACAGTGAGCGACAGGGTTTCGGCCTTGGGTTCTGGGTGACAGAGCATCTGGGTCGGGCGGGCGAACACGGTTCAGTTGGCGCCTTCGGGTGGGGAGGAGCTTACCATACGACCTACTGGGTCGATCCTGCTGAAAGGCTGGTGGCTGTCTACATGACCCAGCTTCTTCCTGCCGGGAACCTGGATGACCACGACAAGTTCCGGGCCTTGGTCTATCAGGCAATTACCACGTCATATCAGGAGGGCAGTTAAGACCGGGCCGCAGTTTTCGCCTTTTCGATTTTCTTTTGTCGTTCGCGCTCGATCTTCTGCAGTTCGCGGTAATACTTTTTGTCGATTGCATCGACCTTGCGATGGAACTTTTGGAGTTCCTTCTGCAGTTTTTTGTGGTCGGTCGGCCGGTTGAGGTGGAAGAGCCGAAAATACTCCTTTTCGAGCTCTCTCCACTCTTTGACCCGCTTTTCCTGTAATTCGAATAATTTCCGATTGTACTTATCTGTTTCCTTGTTCGCGTTCCCGAACGCGGGGCACAGAAACGCCGTTGACAGGAAGATCAACAGAAGAGTTCGAGCCGCCTGCTTCACATCCATACTTTCGCCCCCACAAGTATAAAAGGCAAGAAAAATAAGAAGGGTGAAGGCGGTCACCAGCCAGCCAAGTGACCCCCAGCACTTACTTATCCGCGTTATCCGCGCTATCCGTGCCGTCCGCGGGCTAGCACGCGCGGATAGCGCTGAAGGCGCGGATAACGCAAATGATGAGGCCGGTTCATTTTTCCCAACGCCCTCTGCCGGCCTGTCGACATAGCCAGGGGGACAGGCTAGGCTAGAAGTTAGGTCTATATTTCCCGCTTCTGTCGAACCCGGCTTTTGAGCAAAGAGGAGGTTTGTCCGCATGGCGGCACCCGCGGAATTTCAGCGACAAAAGGGCGACGGTTTTGCGCGCGAGCGGCCGGTTCAACTGGAACCCGACCAGGCGGCCGTCTACAGCGAGGCGGTCAGAATCCTGAACGGGTCAGGTGTTCCCTACGTTCTCACGGGTGCTTTTGCGCTTCACGCGTATACGGGTTTGTGGCGTAACACTAAGGATCTGGACGTCTTTATCAGGCCGCAGGACGTAGAGAGAACACTTAAAGCGTTTTCGGGGAGCGGTTTCAAGACCGAAATTCTGGAACCCCATTGGCTCTCTAAAGCGCACAAGTCGAACTACTACGTGGATCTCATTTTTGGCATGGCGAATGGCCGGGTCGAATTCGACGACGATTTCGTTCTTCCCGGGAAGAAGATGGAAGTGGCGGGAGAACAGGCAGACCTGATCAGGCTGGAGGAGTTGATTGTCTCTAAGGTCTTTATTGCAGTTCG
>Ga0208198_1002310_pt1 | contig 14505 bp, 10 predicted proteins | sample AD_JPNTR2_MetaG_FD_184446 | JGI IMG/M metagenome (GOLD analysis project Ga0208198, IMG submission 184446) | Active sludge microbial communities of municipal wastewater-treating anaerobic digesters from Japan - AD_JPNTR2_MetaG (SPAdes) (version 2) | ecosystem: Engineered > Bioreactor > Anaerobic... | reverse complement strand
CCAGAATGCAGAAGTATGGCCTTCTCCAGAATATATTTTCAAATCGATTTCAACCATCTTTACCCGCTAAACACCGCTATGCCTTGATGTACAGTCTTTTATCTGCTAAACGTTGGGACAGTAGTGAAATGAGATAAAGAACTTGGCGGACAAGCTATTCACATGCAGGTATTCAGGATCTGAAGAAGTTGACACAACAATAGCTTGAGATAGTTGCGTTTTTTCATAAAGAAGCGTATGAATGAACATTCATGGGTTGAATAAGCAACAAATGGGTAACATAATGGAATCAAGGAGCTTCACCCTCAGCATCTGGGTTATCGTTCGAGATATGGTGTGCCTGATTCGAAGGGCATATCATACATATTCAGGTGAGTGTGCACTTCGTGTCATTGGGTCGTTCGATCTTGTTAAGAACAAAGAAACCATCATCCTGAATGAGATTGAAAATAAGGCTGCAGTCCTTGACCCTGCCAGAACGCCCCTCGTTCAGGGACTAACCAAGTCTTTACACCACATCGCGCTCCATAAAGAGAGCGTGCTTCGACAGACGACTCGTAAGGATAGATGAGATAGTAATGATTGTGGACTTTATGCATCCAGAACTCGGCCCTAAAATACATTCAGTGAAATGCTTGATAAATAGGCGAACCGTTTTATCTGACAAACAAACCTGGTCGCTTTTACTGGTTGCAATTACCGAACGGTTCATTGAAGAGAATAATTCTTCACTCAATATCCTTGACAGGGAGCAATTAGATGGAAGAAATGTATTCTTTTTGCCTCAAAAGGAAGACTTCGGAACTTGTTCTGAGCTTTCGAACGGCAAATGGATATATATCAACTACAATTATCAGACCATCGTAAGGATTGTCGGCAATCTTTGCTGCCATTGTGGCGTGGCTTTAGACGCTATGGTTATTAAATACCTTCCGCAATATGAGTTTGTCCGGAGAGCAAGCGAAATCATTTCCATTTCACATTCAGAAAAAGTTATTAGCGAAAGAAGAAGTTGTATTTGATGTGAGGAATATTGTGCAGGATGTCATTATGTATGTATTAGAAAAAGCGTTTCCGAATGGGATTCGCCCCAACTCACGCATCGATATAAAAAACTTCCAGAAATATTTTTTTCAAATAAATGGCGTGGAAATACCCTCTGGAATTGATATGGCGTCATTGCTTGAGACGATCGGTATCCGTCACGGCGAGAAAATTTTTCCTGTGACGTCAAGTGGGAAAAATAGTCTTGCAAATCTGCTTGATCATCTCATCAGCCAAGGGAACCGGTTGTTTTATTATGATGAGTTTTACGATACACATGCTGATTTTCTTGGCCAGATTCATATTTCCTCCGCTGAATTGCTTAAGACTGTACTAATTTCCATTTTCCCGTCATGTCATTATTCAAGGCTCTATTTCAGTGTCTCAAAAAATGATTCCATTGAATCTGAAGTCCTTCGTTGCTTTAATATGGCAACTACTTTGTTATATGAACAAATAAAAGAGAAATTACCGTATGTACCACTTGACAAAATCAAGCAGGTATTGACACAGAACGGAGATTTTATTTGGGTGAGCAGTGGCATATATACCCATATTGGTAAAATTGAGATTGACGAGTTTGATTTGCGCACCATTGAACGGAAAATCAAAGCCGAAACGGCTGAACACGGATATATTTCCCTTGCTGCCATTGATGTTACGCAGAGTCTTGGGCTGAATCCCACATTGTCAGAAGCTGCCATCAAAAAAGGATTATTTCAGAAGTACTTTGCAGATCGTTATGAAAACCGTGGCAATATCATAACCCGAAAGGGCACGATACTGAGCTCTGTTGCTGTCTTTGAGGACTACTGCCGGGCGCACGAACGATTGACACTGGATGAATTATTTGAATTTGAAAAGGAAATCTACGGCAACGCTTACAACCGATCGCTGTCTGTAGCTTATGACACCATGGTTCGCGTTGATAAAGACACATTTGTAAGCGACAGTCAAATTAACTTTAACGTTGAACTAACTGACAACGCAATTTCCCGATTCGTTAAGACGGATGTTATCCCCCTTCGGGCTGTGACAAGTTTTACATTGTTTCCTTATATTGACGGGTATCCATGGAATTTATTTCTGCTTGAAAGTTATTGCAGGCGATTCAGCAAATCATTTAAATTCCAATGCTTATCTGCAAATAGCCTGAACGTGGGAGCAATCTTTCGAAAGTCAGCAGGTTTCACCGATTATACCTCTATTCTCGCATATGCCGTGGCGCATTCAGATGTAAGGCTGCTCGAAAAAGAGGTTGGTGAGTTCCTGTTTGACAGCGGTTATGTTGCGCGGCGAAGAGGAGTTGTTTCAAAAGTCATTACGCAAGCACGAATGTTAAGGGAAAGGTGATCTTTAGTAATGTATGCATACACGCACGACCTGCAAACTGGAGGATTACTTCTCAATAACAGCACGCCGCTGTTTTCCAAAGAGCCACGCCCAGTATACTACCGTGAGCTAGATATTCTAGGCTTTGATAAACACTATAATTACGCCAAGCAGGATGAACTGCCCTATATGTGGGCAGAGGCAAACTGTTACTGGTATCGTGGGCGCTTGGTGGCAAAAACAAAAGGTGGCTCTCTTTATACCGCGCCAGCATTGGAGTTTATACTTGACTCGAATCATGAGCGCGTTCTGCCGGATGGTGAAACCCTCCTCCCAGTAGATATTCCCACTATGGTTGAGAAAAACCGCGAATTACTTGAAGTCATAGAACAAGTTACGGTGAAGAAAATATTCGAAGCTTATAAGCGTTATTATAAGAAATTGGATACCTTCCATGTTGCCTTTTCGGGTGGCAAGGACAGTGTTGTTCTACTTGAACTCGTGAAAAAGGCATTGCCAAGAAGTAGATTCATCGTTGTGTTCGGCGATACGGGCATGGAATTTCCTGATACTTACGACGTCATTGCCAAAATAGAGGAGCAATGTCGTGCCGATGAGATAGAGTTTTACCGTGCAGCTTCCCATTTTAAGCCAGAAGAAAGTTGGCGGCTTTTCGGGCCCCCTTCGCGTGTTCTCCGGTGGTGTTGCTCGGTACACAAGTCTGCACCGCAAACATTGAAACTGCGTGAAGTATTAGGAAAGAATGATTACGTCGGTATGGACTTTGTTGGAGTTCGTGCTCACGAGAGCACAGGACGGGCGGATTATGATTACTTAAATTACGGCAAAAAACAAAAGGGGCAGTATTCACATAATCCTATACTAGAATGGACTTCAGCAGAAGTGTGGTTATATATCTACGCCCATGGGCTTGTTATAAATGAGGCATATAAGAAAGGAAATTCACGGGTTGGATGCCTATTTTGTCCTATGGGTGGGGGAAAAGGTGATTTGCTTCAACGGCTATGTTACCCCAAAGAGGTTGATCAATTCATCGACATTATTAGAAGTTTAAACTCTCGTGATTTAGGCAATCCAATTGCTTCAGAAACATACATTGCTAATGGTGGTTGGAATGCAAGGAAAAATGGACGTGACTTAAAAATCAGTACACCGCGATATCATGATGAAATCAAGGATGGAAAACTGAAAATTACCGTTACTAATCCAATGAGTGATTGGCATGAATGGATTAAAACAATCGGTGAAATCCCGTTTGGATATAAAATCATAAAGATCAAAGATGGGTATACGGTAAATGTGCCCGAACGTCTATTGAAAGAACAACCTTCTTTAATGAGGAGATTCAAACAAGTTTTTAAGAAGGCGGCTCATTGCGTAGGTTGCCGTGTATGCGAAACAAACTGCCGTAATGGTTGTATATCATTTAATAACGGCTTGGAAATTGAGGGCTGTTCGCATTGTAATCAATGCCACGAAATAGATGATGGATGTCTAGTTTATCACTCGCTTAAACTACCGCAAGGAGGGGGTAAGTCAATGAAAAGTATTAATTCTTTTGCAAATCATGCGCCTAAACTGGACTGGGTCAAGGACTTTTTCGAAAAGAAGTCGGATTTTTGGACAGACAATAATTTAGGTCCAAATCAGATGACTATGTTCAAGCGGTTTCTTCGGGAAAGTGGGCTACTTGAAAACAATCAAATCACAAAATTAACAGAAATAATATGTAATATCGGTTGGGAAAGAGAAAATGCATGGGGAATTATACTTGCCAATTTTGCATACAACGCTCAATGCAGTTGGTATATCAAAAACCTTGAAATAGGACGTATTTACAAAAGAGAAACTGTTTCGGATATGCTTATCGATGTTGGCGTAAGCAAAAACGATGCTACGTCAATAATTAATGCCTTCAAACGCCTATGCGAACTTCCCCTCGGTACAAAGCTGAACTTCGGAGCAGTTACCGAGAAGGGGCGGCAGATTGAAACCCTTACCCGCAACAAGACCACTCTTAAAGATAACCGAGTTGTCCTCTATGCGCTCTATAAGTTTGCAGAAGCCTGCGATGGATATTATCAGTTTACGCTTAATCGACTTCTTGACCACACGATAGAATCCGCCGGCATTAGCCCCACACAAATTTTTGGCTTCGACCGAGACGATATGGAGCAATTCCTGAACGGCCTCACGGCGAGGTACCCAGATTTCATTAATGCTACTTTTACGCATGATCTTGATAAAATTACACTTCGGGAAGATAAAACATCGGCTGATGTATTAACATTGTTTTAAGGAGACTGGGCATAATGAATAAGTACAGCGAGTATTTTGAGATAGATCAAGAGTATTTCCCCGAAATAAATCAATCCTCTATTAAGGCAGGGGTCGATTGGCATAAGACGTTCCCTCACAAAACATTTATCGAACTCCTCAAGGCCACTGAGCGCATGCTCGCTCGTAGTACTAATAGTGATAAGAAAGGCATCTGGATTGAGGGTGCTTACGGCACGGGCAAATCTCGCATCGCGTGGACGTTGAAAAATCTCCTCGACTGCTCCGATGACGAATTCATGGCATATTTTGCTGATTATAGCGCCCTGCAGAAAGAAACTGATTTGCGCGACAAGCTTCTTGGGCATAAAAAGGGCAAAATCATTACGGCTTATCGTTATGCATCTAGCAGTATTAACGGAGATAAAGCGCTAATTATGGCAGTTTACGAGAGTGTAACGAAGGCCCTCCGCGATGCCGGTGTTGCATATAGAGGTGAAAACACCTTGCGCGGCGGTGTTGCAGCATGGCTGTCCGATGAAGCAAACAAGGCTTTTTTCAACACACTCATTGCCTTGCCCCAATACAGGGGCTTAGGCAGCTTTGCTGGCAAGACTGCAGATGACATTATTGCCTTATTAAATAACCCCAACACAGAGGTCGATGCGTTAGTGAGCGATATCTTCTCGCTTGCTGACGACAGAGGTATAACTGCGCTCTCTAAGAGCATGGACGATTTGATCGCTTGGCTTACTGATGTTATCGACCAAAATGGTCTTAAAGCTATCGTTCTCGTGTGGGACGAGTTTTCAGCATACTTCAAGAAAAATCGTACATCCCTCGATGAATTTCAGAAACTTGCGGAGCTCTCCAATCTCAAACCGTTCTATCTGATGATAGTGACACATATGTCCGGTTCTATCTTTAGTGAAACTGACCAGACAGGCAAAATCGTCCGTGACCGCTTCATCCGCAAGGAGATTATGCTTCCAGATTCCATTGCGTTTGAATTAATCAATCATGCCTTGAAGGTCAAGGATGAGCAAAAAGAAATCTGGGACGAACTAGCAGACGACCTTAACAGCCGTATGCCAATCTCTCGGAAATCCGTACGGGAAGTGGTATGGGGAAAGAACGCCAACATTGGTGATGATGTACTGAAAGGTATGTTGCCGATTCATCCTCTTGCAGCATTGCTCCTCAAGAACATATCAAGTGCATTTGCTTCCAACCAGCGTAGCATGTTTAACTTTATTAAGAACACAGACACGGAGAATCTCAAAGCATTCCAGTGGTTTATTGACAATCACAGTCCTAATAATGCTGACATTCTCACGATCGATTATCTCTGGAACTTCTTTTATGAAAAGGGCACAGACGAGTACGGTACTGGGGTAGGCAGAAGTAATCTTGACTCAATTATTCGCGCCATTCTCGACACATTTCCGAAGAACGAGAGCGGTTTACTCACCGAGGAAAAACGCGTTCTTAAGACTGTTCTTATGATGCAAGCCATCAGTCAAAAGCTGGGTGAGGGTGTGGAACTTTTCCTGCCGACAGAGCAAAATATTAACTTGGCTTTTGAGGGCGATGATAAGCTCGAATACGGCAAAGCAGCCAATATTGTGAAAAACACCTTGGTCAAACGCGGTATCCTTTATCCCAAGCCTATGGGCAATGGAAAACCTCCGCAATATGCGGCTGCCGCTGTATCGGGTGACCAAGCGCAAATAGACGAAATCAAGAAGCGCCTTGTACGTGAAACAAAAACAATGAAGCTGATATCAGATGGTGATCTTTTATCCACCCTCTCACTTTCACCCGCGCTCCGCTTCCGTTATGAAGTAACGCCGGTGTCTATTGATAACTTCACTGGTGTTATCAATAAAATCACCAATGAAAGATCGGGATATAAATTCCGAGCCGTTTTGTCATTTGCCCGTAGCGATGAGGAGCAGAATAAAATCCGTGCACTTATTCGGGGCGCGGTTAATGAAGATCGTTATCAAGATCTAATATTTATTGACGCTTCTTCTACAGTGCTGGGTAGTGATCGTTTTGAACAGTGGGTGGCTTGTTCATCCAACGAGGAATATTGGAGGACTAAGGATGGTAAACTCGCCGACGAAATGTCGCGCAAAGCAAAAGCAATACTTGAGGACTGGAAAACTGATGTTGCAAACGGCCCGTTCACCGTTTATTCAACGCATGCGAGAACGGGGGAACCATATGGAAATGCCTCTTCTTGTCTTACGTTTCTCTCAAATATGGTTATCAGAAGATATCCACTTTCATTCGATAATTCCAAGGTCAGTGAGCAGATGTTTGCAGTATCTGGCTTACAATCCGGAGCAAGATGCGGGATCTTACAGACATGCAGTGGAGCGTTCCAGCAGTCCTTTATTATGCCTCTTATGCAAGGAGCATGGCAGATAGACAAGTATTGGGAGTCTTCTCCCACGCTTCCTCTTGCAAAATTGAAATTGAAAGTTGACAACCTGATTAAGACTGCTTTCGAATGCGAAGGGCGTATCTCGGTTGGTACTGTCTTTGATGCCTTGATGGATCATGGTTTTATGCCATGCAATTTATATGCTTTTTTGACGGGCTTTTTGTTGAAAGAATATGCTTCCGATACCTATCGTTACAGTGATGGCGAAACCGGCGACAAGATGACTTCAGAGAAATTAGCTGAGATTATCGGTGAATATATCAAACATAAGAATACGCCTATCCCGAGGTATAAAGAAAAGTTCATCGAGGTAATGACCAAGGAGCAGATGGCTTTTGCTGATTTTGCAAAGGTTGTTTTTGGTATTCCTAATAATATATCTGTGGAGCAAATTGCGGTTCGTATTCGCTCAAAATTAAAAGCACTGGGCTATCCTATTTGGTGTTTCAAGGAGATAGATACTTACGGATTAGAAGATTTTGTCGACAAAATAATCGTGCTTGCTAATCCCAATAACACTGGAGATAGCGTAGCGAAAACAGCATCGAAAATCGGCAGGATGTCACTCCAGATCCCCACTGCAGCAGAAAACCTAGCCACACTCATTACGGAAAAAAACGCCCAGGAAGCCATGAAAGAGTTTTTGTCGAAATTTGAAAACGGTGATGTGTTGGCCTTGGCTACTGAAATCAATGCTCAGAACGTATTGCTTGACGTGAAACGACAAGTGTCGTCAGGCGAAGCTTTATGGCTTTGGGACCAAGAGACCGGTGAGAATGAAATCCGTAAGTTGATTAAAGATTACAAAATAGTTGCTGCAAGCAACCGCATAAATACGAAGACTTCTTCTCTTTTCGATTGCCTTGGAGTGTGGCGCGAGAAAGTCAAATCCATTAGAATCCCGTGTTCAGCGCTTGTCATGGAAATACCCACACTTAAGACGTTCTTCCTAATCTTGCGTGATATCGCCACAAATGGGGAACTTCCCTATGAAAAGAGAGAGGTGTTTCTCTCTGAACTTGATGCCAACATAAATCAGTTTATGGACTTCTTTGAGTCTAAAACGGACGTATTTAAAAAACTATATTCTTTCCACTTGACGGGATTTAGCGACAGTGAAGTGAGTTCGCTGTATTCTAAGTTATCAATAAATTCCTTTATTTCGGAAAAATCTGATTTTGAAAAGAATGTAGCAGAATTATCTAAAAAAATGCGGGGGGAACAGGAAAAATTCAAGCTTCACCAGCTATGGGAAGGAGAGACTTCATCGAAGACACCAAAGGAATGGTCAAGCAAGAATAGGACCCCTATACTTGCTCTTGTTCCCGCTGAACTCCAAAATGATGCCCACCGAGTGTTCGACACAATTAATATGACCAACCCTGATGGTTCTGATGTTAAATTTGCTCTTGAGTTCTTGCAGACCAAAGCGAAGTTTCTAGGCGATCTGGCAGACAAGGGGAAAATAGATGCAGCTTTTAAGCGTGATATTATCGGGCGATTTATCGCTGTACTACCAGATATTGACGAGGTTCGCTCTCGCCTTGAAACGGTTATACCCTTGGAACACTACCAGTGGTACAGCAATCCCACGGTATTGCGCGAAGTCGAGAAGTTCGCTCAGGCCAGATATAACCAGGGCGGAAGTGATAAAGTTCTTGAAAAGATTGATAAAATGGATGACAGCAAGGCGAAGGAGTATCTCAAGCGATTGGTAAGGGATAACATGAATGTGGGAATTGAAATCATATTGGAGGGATGATTCTCGAAATGAAAAATGTATCAGTGGAATATGCTCTTGCAAAGGTATACAAATACCTCAAGAATGATATTGCTACACCGTTTATAGTTGTTGTTGATGATAGTATTGAGTATTATGAGATTGTAAATGGTCTGGGTACGCTTGCGCAAGTGCGTGTTAGTGATTATTGTGCTAGCAATGATGCCTACCCGAATATTGATGAGCTTTTTGAAGGTCTTTCTACTCTTAGGCAAAAAACAGTCTTACTCGGATTAGGAGAAAGTACATCACTCAGCGGTAATGAAAGTGTTATCGGCAAACTCAAAGACGTAATTCCTTCAGCAAAACTCGTTGTCGTTTGTCGTGGTGCCCGATCACAAGTAATTCGACTTTGTTCAGAGGACAAGAAGTTTAGCAGCAGAAGAGTGTGTTTCTTGAAACCCGGACCATCATACGAAATCATAAAATTCCCAGCATCACTCAATGTGTCAGCAATTGACGGTTACAAGGCGCTGCTTTCCCGGTTAGAAAATGGCGCAAGTGATACTCTGTTTGTTAAAACCTCTTTGGCACTCCGTAATATCAGAGAGGTATGCTCGGCTTATGAAGCGATTAGGCAGAAAAAGCCAGTCTTTATGGTTCCTCAGACCTGTTTGCCAGACAATCTTTGGGCGGAATTTCTTGCCGATGATAACCTTGAGGGGTTTGACTTATTCCATTGGCGTACCTTTCTTAAATTAAAACTTGAGTCATCAGCTAATGAATATCTTAAGTACGTGGGTGATACATCTAATGACTATGAAAGATATAAGAAGCAGGTTTTCTGTGCACTTTTGGATTTTGGCAAGAACGACAAACGGTTCTCCGAATTGTACGCCGCCCGAAAAATCTTGTTAAAGGATGTTAAAGACAGCGATGTTGCTGAATATATCGCTGAGACAAAGGTTAAAGATGACGAACGGATCTATTATTTAACTGATAATACCGTAGCGGAGCGGCAAGCCATCATTGAATCTATGAACGGTGTGACAATCATTCCTAACGCCCTTAAAGATATATATCCAGCACTATATGAATATCTACGTGATTATACTTTCAGTGGCGAAAAAGGAAAGCTGTTGACAGATTATTTCGCCGAATACAAGCGCCTGAAACTAACAAACAAACTAACATCGGAATTCCACAAGCGAGTTATGGAGTTGGCTATTGACGGAAGCCGACCGTATAACAGCTTGAAGGCGAGAGGCGAAGTTCTTGACAGCCTCGATAAGACAAATGCGATGTTATACTGGATTGATGCGCTTGGTGTTGAGTATCTCGGTTACATTCAGAGCCGTGCCGAAGTGCTCGGTTTAAAGATTACTATTCACGTAGTACGCGCCAATCTTCCAACTATTACTTCTTTTAACTGTGATTTTTATGAGGCTTGGACCGGCGATAAAAGGCAGACAAAGAAACTGGATGAAATTAAGCACGATGGGGAGAAGGATTTCAATTATCAAACAATAAAGACTCCCATTCATCTTGCAGAAGAACTTCGTATAATTGATGATGCATTAGAATGGGTAAAAACAAGACTCACTGGGAAGTATGCCGACAAGGTGATTCTTGTCTCCGACCATGGTTCGAGCCGCCTTGCAGTAATTAACGAATGTGAATGCAATTGGGAAATGGCATCAAAAGGCAAACATGCAGGTCGTTGCTGCCCTTCCAGTGATGTTGATGTAAAATCCCAATATGCCATCGAGGAGAGGGGTTTTTGGGTGCTTGCCAACTATGACCGCTTTAAGGGGGGGCGCAAAGCAAGTGTTGAAGTACACGGTGGTGCAACCCTTGAAGAGGTGGTTATCCCGATTATCGAAATTGCATTGTTCGATAATAAAATTGAGGTAAAGAATACTACTCCTGTTGTTAAGGCAAGTTTTAGGAAGAATGCTGAGATCGTGTTATTTAGCAAGAATATATTACAAAATGTATCAGTCCGGGCGAATGGACGGCAGTACTACGCTGAACCAGTCGGTAATAATAAGTACAAAATAATATTCCCTGATATAAAGCAGGCAGGGAAATACGCTGCCGATGTATTAGAGGGTGATAATCTTATCGGTCAAGTGGAGTTTGATATCGTACCCGAAAGTGGGAAAACAAACGACTCAGACTGGTTTAACACATAGGAGCATTCACTATGATTGATAAGTTGAGAAAATGTTTTGATGAGATGGTAGTATATAAGGACTTAAAGACAAGTAATTTTCTCTCAGCACTAAGCCTTCCTTCATTTATGCGTGACTGGCTTCTCCGTCGGTTCGAGGACGAATCAGGAGTATTCGACGAGGATGAACTGGTTTCGTTTGTACGCGAGTATATTCCACGGAAAGAAGATTGGACAGCAATTAAGAACCGCATCATCAAGGAAAATGAGCGAGTAAAATTTCTAGCTAAGATTTCCGTGGATATAGACATCCGCACTGGCGAGGTATCTTTTGCTTTACCCGATTTTGGCTTAACTCCCAAACAAACCATTATTGAAGATTTTATTTGGGATTCCTGCAAGCAGGATCTCGTAAAGGGACGTGAATCTTGGGGGATGCTTGAGCTTGGTTATCGTCCACCAAATGACAGTGTTGTTCCCAAGTTGCCGGGGAAGATACGCCTTATAAGCTTTAAAGACTTTTGTCCATACTCGATAGAACTCGACTATTATAAGGATGTGCGCAGGGAATTCACCACCAATGAATGGATTGATATCCTCCTCGGCGCAGTAGACTATAACGCGGCAGGTTATAAGAGTGAAGAAGAAAAGTTGACTATGTTGACGCGACTTTTACCGTTTGTAGAAAAGCGTCTGAATCTTATCGAACTCGCCCCCAAAGGAACAGGAAAGTCGTACCTTTTTGGTCGGGTCAGCCGTTTCGGTTGGCTGTCAAGCGGCGGCGTTATGAGTCGGGCCAAGATGTTTTATGATATCTCAAAACAAACAGAAGGGCTTGTTTCTCAGAATGATTTCATAACACTTGACGAGGTACAAACTATATCCTTTACGAACGTAGATGAAATGCGTGCAGCATTGAAAGGATACCTCGAGTTCGGCACATACACTGTAGGCAATTACGAAGGTGTGGCAGATGCGGGGGTCATCCTTTGTGGCAATATATCAAAAGATATAATGGATCATGACGGTACGACAAACATGTTTGAAGAACTCCCCGCCGTATTTCATGAATCGGCATTGATAGAACGTTTCCATGGTTTTATCAAGGGATGGCATATTCCGCGTATGAACGACGATTTGAAAATATCCGGATGGGCACTGAATTCGGAGTATTTTTGCTCTATACTTCATGAACTTAGAAGTGACTCTACATATCGTGCTGTAGTTGATAAGTTGATAAGGGTGCCTGAAGCATCGGATACGCGTGATACTGAGGCTGTTAAACGAATCGCTACTGCATATTTAAAGCTCCTATTTCCGAACGTGCGCAAACCGGAAGACATATCTATACGAGACTTTAACCGTTATTGTTTGCGGCGTGCTTGTGCAATGCGTGCAACAATCAAAATGCAATTAGGAATATTGGATCCAGAATACCGCGGCAAAGATATACCACAATTAACAATAAACGAGATGTAAGGCGATGAAGCAGAATGAAAGTGTTAATTGCTTCGCCTGTGCTAAAAAGCAGCTATCTAAAGATGAAATCGGGCTGAACAAAAAAATGATTGGACGAGAAATAAAACAATTTTATTGTCTAGATTGCTTAGCTGAATACTTTGAAGTTACTTGTGAAGAACTGCTAACCAAGATTGATGAATTCAAAAAACAAGGCTGTGTATTGTTCTGAAAGAGGCGATACTTTGATTTATGCCGATAATGCCGCTACGACAAGAATATCGGATAGCGTCATGGAGAAAATGCTCCCTTTTTTGCGGGAGCAGTATGGCAATGCTTCCAGCCAATACTCACTAGGAGTAAAAGCAAAATGTGCCATTGAAAAAGCTCGCCAGCAGGTTGCCGTTGCTATCGGAGCAGAGCCTTCTGAAATCGTGTTTACTTCGGGAGGCTCTGAAAGCAATAGCTGGGTGCTATCTTCCGTGAACAATGGACATGTTATTGTTTCTTCAATCGAGCATCACTCTGTGCTAAACGCATGCCGTTCGCTTGAGCGTAAGGGAATAGAGGTTACGTATCTGCCTGTTGATAGCAAGGGGCGGGTTTCGTTAGACAGTATAAAAGATTCGATCCGCTCCGACACGAAACTTGTTTCCATCATGCTCGCAAACAATGAAATCGGTACTATTCAACCAATAGCAGAAATCGGGGAATATCTGCGCGAACGTAGTATTCTGTTTCACACCGATGCCGTTCAGGCAGTTGGGCATATACCTGTCTTTGTTAAGGAACTTGGTGTAGATTTCTTAACCGCATCCAGCCATAAGTTTAATGGAGCAAAAGGTACGGGTATACTCTATAAACGAAATGGCACTTCACTGCCTCCCCTGATCTTCGGAGGAGAGCAGGAATGTGAAGCTCGCGCTGGTACTGAGAATGTTGCGGGAATTGTGGCAGCGGGATATGCAATTACGGAAAGCGTTGCTAATATGAACGAGATGGCTGATAAACTATCAGGGCTTGTTCAAGCAACGATAAATGGGATACGTGATAAGATATCAAGTATCATTATCAATGGTGATGAGAATAATCGTTTGCCCGGTATTGTCAACATTGTCTTTGATGGTGTCACAGGCGAATCGCTTATGCATTTGTTGGACTTAAAAGGGATATGTGTGTCTACGAGTTCTGCTTGCACATCGGGGAAGGATGAACCTTCACATGTGTTAATGGCATTGGGGCTTACCGAACAGCAAGCTAAATCTGCAATACGCATTTCGTATGGTAGATACAACAATATGGATGAAGTGGAAACTATTGTGGCAAATATTTGCATTGCTTATGAAAAAATTCTAGCAGCAAAGTTATAAATAACCTATCCTTATAGATATTACTGAGCAGATAAGCTGGGTCAATCCTGTGTCCTCAACTTCTGGCCGTTATCTTTGTAAAGCCGCTAGCACCAGGGTCCTGGTATAGTAACCATTTGTTAATCTATTGAAAACATGTTTCGATCTGAATACAATTCTTACAATGACTGATCGTTGTAATATCTCAAGACATAAGACTGCTATGACTAGAGTGAATTTCTCTCGGCCCATACAAATTGCGCTGAGTCTGGGGTTAATAAGTTCTGGATGTTCTGTATTTGACTATGGTTGTGGTAAAGGTGATGATCTGCGAGGGTTGAACAGCTCAGGAATTACGTGTTCAGGATGGGATCCAATCTATAGGCCCGAAGGAGAAAAAAAAGAGGCTGATGTTGTAAATTTGGGCTATGTAATAAACGTAATTGAGGATATTAAAGAAAGGTCCATGGTTCTTTCTGAAGCATGTGTCTCTGGGAATGATAAAGGGTACCAAAAATAGGAAAGTGAAAGTATACCACCGAGCGAGTCTTTAGGTTTTTAGATTTAGGGTAATATAAGGGTTTTTCAAAGGGGTCGGGGGGAATGTGTCCCCCCGGAAGTAGTCAGCCGCCCCGGCATGGTTTCCGAGGAGCACTTGATGGAGTGCAGAAACGGAACC
>Ga0208198_1002309_pt1 | contig 14511 bp, 5 predicted proteins | sample AD_JPNTR2_MetaG_FD_184446 | JGI IMG/M metagenome (GOLD analysis project Ga0208198, IMG submission 184446) | Active sludge microbial communities of municipal wastewater-treating anaerobic digesters from Japan - AD_JPNTR2_MetaG (SPAdes) (version 2) | ecosystem: Engineered > Bioreactor > Anaerobic >... | reverse complement strand
CCTACTGCGTGGGGAACGCCTCTTTCCCCACACCCCTTTCATCCAACCTATAAAATACTAATCGGTTGGATGCTCTCACTACAACTCGGGTCGGCCCACCGCATAGGTCTTCGCTTGCTCAGACCTGTGCATCTTCGCTCCAGTTCAAATCCTTTTTTAAAAATTTCGTGCCGGAGGAGGGATTTGAACCCTCACGGGGTTGCCCCCACTGGATTTTGAGTCCAGCGCGTCTGCCAGCTCCACCACTCCGGCTGGGAAAGATTATAACATATAATATCGAATACTGGTCAACTGAATTTTTTCTAGCAAAAGTGAATACCGTTCTTGTGTAGAATGTAATGTTGCGTTATATGCAGAGAATAGAAATTGGGGTTGATGTTCGTAAACAATGTTTACATTGTAATCTAAGTTTTCATTCCCCTCTTTTGGAGGGGTGTCTCATAGAAACAGGGCATTCAATCATCAAAACCTATGTAGTGAGGGACTTTAGTTCTGTGTTTTTTACAACACCATAAATACATTGTTTCTCCTTCCTTTGTAAGGGAAGGTCGGGATGGATTTTTGCGCTTGTCAAGAATTGACCCCGTATTTTCATTTGACCTGGTTGGGGTGTTTGTTATATAATTATTTTGAGGGTATGCAAACTTCCTTTTTCAACGGGAATAAAGGTTCTTAAAAAAAAGGAGTTTTCTATGGCATCTTCCCTGGTAAAGGGGATAACAGGCAGGATTCTGAAAGATTTTTCTGATGGTATTATTGCTATAGATGTGAAAACCAGGAGAATAATTGAGATAAACCCTGCTACAAGTGATCTTGTTGGTTATCGAGAAGATGAACTCATTGGAAAAGATGTTTTAACCCTTCATCCTACAACACACAGAAAAAGGATAAGAAAACTTATAAATGATTTAAAATTCAAACACCTTCCATATCTTGCTGATATTCCATTTATCCGTAAAAATGGCGAGATATTTTTTGTTGATATTGCCCCGACCACAATTATGTATAATGGTTCATTTATTGGAATAGGGTTTCTTCGTGACAGAAGAAAGGTAATAAACAAAAGTTGTGATTGGAATCTGTTATACGAGCAACTTGCAGAAATGGTAGAATGTGGAATCTGCGTAATCTGCAAGAAAAAATTTGTATATGTAAACAAAGCCCTTGTTGATTTACTCGGCGGGAAATCGTCCTTGCAGTTTATTGACAAAGATGCAATATCTATCGTGCCCGATCAGGATCGTGAAAGCATAACCTGCATCTGTGAAAATCTTATTAGAGGAGCAATCCCGGTTTCTATAATCAAACAAAAGATAAAAACATTAAATGGGGAAGAAATAGATTGCTTAATCAAGTCAGTCAGAACAACATTTACTGGAGAAATTGCAGTGCATTCCATTATTCGACGTGTTGATCCTGAAAAAGATGAGTGCTTGAATAACCTATCTGGCTTAACAGAAACCCAGAAATCAATACCAGAACTAACAAAAAAAGAGGTAGAGGTTTTGTGTCTGATTGTTGGCGGGAAAAATACCAAAGAAATAGCGCACGAACTTAATATTGCCTATCACACAGTAATGGTACACAAGCATAATATTATGAGAAAACTCAATCTTAAAAGTGTTGCAGACCTTGCAAGGTTTGCAATAAAGAATGGTTTTGTGCGACTTGTGATGTTTCATAGAGAATCTTTGAAAATTTGGATGGGGTTGTTGAGAAGATATGGATGGATTTGAAGGAAGTAAAAATCTCCCCTAACCCCTCTTTATAAAAGAGGGAAGAAACAGGAAATTACAAGGGAAGGGGGAACAGGAAGCGCTGAAGATTTTTTTAGAAATAAAGAATTTTTTGGCAGGAATGACCTAATAAATATGACTAGTCAAAATTGCTATTGCCTAAGGCAGATAAAATAGATAATCTTATATCAGGAAAATAGAAATTTTAGAAATAATAAAAATGCGATTAACATAAACACAGAAACAAGATTTAGATACCGACAAAGTGCAGAAGGTTGTTCTTTGAAAATCAGGGTAATAGAATCCAGGGGGGTTCGGGTTCCTTCTCCCTTCACAAAGGGAGACACGAGAGTTAAACACCCTGTCTCTACGAGACATCCCTCTAAAAGAGGGTAATGAAAAATTCCCCGTTTGAAAAGTCCTCTCCCTAATTCCCCCTTTGAAAAAGGTTATCTTCCTTTCTTCCCCCTTTTATAAAGGGGCTATCCCTTACCCACAAGTTCCCCCTTTTATAAAGGGGGACAAAGGGGGATTTAGGAGGGAGGAGGAAATCTCCCCTAACCCATCTTTACAAAAGAGGGGAGAAATTGGAAATTATAAAAGAGGGGAGGAACAGGAATTTACAGAGGAAGGGGAGTATGACGTGAGAATTGAAAATTGTAAAATACGAAATACAAAAAGGATATATATATCTTGTAAACCAACAAAAAGGAGGAGAATGTGAAAGGTATAAGGGTTTTGCTTGGTTGTGTTCTTTTTATTGCAGGGATTTGTTTTACTGTTGACGCAGCGACAGTTTCGGGCCCTTCCACATTGCCCGTTAGGGCAGGTAGTGAGATAAGTGGTACTTATACTGCTACGCCAGTCAGTGGTGATAGTGGTGACTTTACCTGGACAGAAACAGGGACTGTGCCAGGAGGAGTAGTTTCAATATCTCCTTCGACTGATAGCACTGCTGATCTTTATGTGCGTACGAGTGGCTCGACTTCTCCTAGTTCTTATCCAATTTCAGTAAATGCATATCCTGAAACTGGTGTAGGCGGGACGCATTCTGTTACAATAACAGTTGTTGAAGCGCTCGGAAGTATTTCACCGACAACAATGGCAGATGGAAAAGAAAATATGCCTGTAAGTGTGCAGTTTACTGTTTCGAGTGGAACTGGTAATTATACCTGGAGCGTTTCTGGTGCGCCAAATGGCGTAACAATTAATAGTTCAACAGGTCTTCTTTCTGGTACTCCACAACCTGGCACAGCAGGTAATTACACCTTAACAGTGAGTGTTGTTGATAATACCGACCCTGTCGCGAGCACTCAGGTTTCTATTCCATGGCAGGTGTTTCCTGCATATGTTCCATTGTCTGATGAGGGCCAGATTTGTTATGTGGAAAAAATTACAAGAAATGCAGATGGAGATATAACCAGCACAGGAAACCTGTTTGTAAAAGAGATTGAAGCAAACACTGAAAGAAAGGTTACAAACTATTCAAATGGTGGAAAGGGTGTAATCTTAAATCCAATGTTTACTCCTGATGGATCAAAGGTTCTTTATACATATAGCCCGGATCCTGCAACAGCAAACTTCAGGGTTTACCTTGTAAGCACACAGGCAACTGTGTCTGGCCTAAGTCAGGGGTTAATCCTTAAGAAAAATAATCAGGATGCAATTCCCTCAACGATTAATTCAAAGTATGCAGCAATCTCGCCAAATTACAATGGAACCCAAGGACTTGTTGTTTTTACCTGGGAAAGAACCGACAGAACAGAATTATGGACATATAATTTTTCTACAGAAGCACTAACCCAGATAAAATCAGAGAAGTATTTAGAGATAAAACATCCTGTATTTTTGAATTCGAGTGTTATCGCTTTTGTCGGAGTTAAAAACGGAATGCAGGATATTTATGTTATCGGGATAGATGGCGCAAACTATAAAAAGGTTACAATTAATGTTCCAATTACACCAGAGTACGATAGGATACAGAGCTCCTGGAGAAATGCAACAACAGCAAACCCATTGTTGATTTATTCAAAAAGAAATTATGAAGGTTTTGCGTATGGAAATTGGGAGGTATACATTGCTGAGGTTGATATAGCCAATGGCACTATCACTGAATACAATGTAACAGACACCAGAGATATTGATGAGTTCAGCCCAACATTTTTTGGGGATGATGTTGACAGGGGTTGGGTAACACTCATACTGGATAATGGCCAGATGTTTTACGAGGCAGAATTAATTCCTGGTAACAGGGATTTGTGGCAGGCAAACTATGATACAACCACACTTTCAAACAGCAATGTTTCAAAAGAACAACGGGTTACCTATACAAACACAGGTCTTGCAAACTGGTCTCCTTTACCTCCAACGGCTGCAGCAGAGATTATAACAATTGATGCAACACGGCTTGTTTACGTAAAACAGGTTGGTTCATACAGAGAGGTGTTCAGGTCTGACTGGACAGGTACTGGTTTTGATACAAATGGTGTCCAATTAACACCCTCGTCCTTAAATGCCAATAAGTCAAATCCATCGATTTCTAAAAATGGTGGAACAATTTCGTTTACGATGGAATCAGTACCCACAGGTATATCAAAGATGAACCATGATGGTTCAAACCTTACTTCTTTTGCGTTGCATCCAAGTCAGAATTCTGATTGTTCAAGTGTTTCTCCTGATGGAAGATGGATTGTTTTTGCGAGAAGAACATCACCCGGGATTTATGGAATATATGCAAAAAGGGCAACAAAGGATTCAACTTATTCTGAATCCACTCTTGCCACAAACATTCAGGCAACAGCAATTGATGCGCCAAGTTTTAATCCTGATATGACAAGAATTGTCTATGCAAAACAGGATCCAGGTGGAAAGTTTGATATTTACTATATACCTGTGAAGATTGATAATACAAACGACAGTATTATTGCTACAAAAACCCCTCAGAACCTGACCAATACCGTTGCAGTTCACGAAAGAATGCCATCGTTTTCTAATACTGGAGCAAAGATTATTTATTGTTCAAACAAAGAACTTGGTATCGAGGACTACGAGATATATACAATGGATGTGAATGGTACTGGTATTGAAAAGGTTGTTTCGGGTCCAGGTCATAGATGGCCAGTATACAGCCCTATTTTTGATATATCAACGGGCACTGATACCATTGGATATGTAGAAAATAACGAGATTATGTATGCAACCCTTCCGAGGGTTGCACCCGCAGGATCTCCATCAGGGCAGAATTTAGTTACAGGTGTTGTTGATACTCAGATTGCTGTGCCAGAGGGTTATGAAAGATTTTCTTGGGGGTTGAACAGAGCAAAGGGTACAATTGTTGCAACAAGGACACTTGGCATTGCATCTGCCACAGGACTTCCCATAACATATCAGATAACTATTGATGTTGATGAGGCAAGCATTCCAACTGCATTTACTTTGAATGAAACATTTGCTTCTGGTGCAGATGGCTTTAAGGATATTCAGGTATATGTTGATGGAATTAAGGCAGAAACAACGCTTTATGATGATTCTCCATCTGCAGGCCTCCAAACCCTTAAGGTTCTTTTTATGGCAGGGAAAAATGGTGGAGTTAAAGATCATATTGTTAGAATTACTCTAACAGCGCCATCTCAAACAGGAACCCAATCATTTATCGGGAATGTCAGTTATTCATTAAATGGAACCCAGAGGGCTGATGCAGTGGCAGGGAACGGATCAACAATGTTGCAGAATCCATATATGCCTGTTGATACCAGGAATGTATTTGATCTTGTGATATCTGATGGAATAATCCAGGATTTTGATCTTTTATACGCTATTGATGCCTGGGCAATGGATGCTCAATTAACTGGATATGGAATTGTCTGGCCACAGGATATCAGCAATTGGGATAGCATACTTATTGGTGCTGGTGGAAACTCTGGAATAATTCCTATATGGGCAAACTCAGAGTATAAAGGCGGATATAAGTATGTAAATGATTCTTCAAATCCAGCGCGTCTATATGAAATGTACTGGGTGCCAGGAGTTTTTGAATGAGATAATCGAAATGATATGGGGATTTCGAGTTCCTTCTCCCTTGACAAAGGGAGACACGAGAGGGATTTGAAATCTCACCTAACCCCTTTTTACAGATGAGGGGGAGATTCGAGGAATGATGGGTTTACTCAACAAGAGGTTAAGATGAGAAAGAAAATGGGGTTGATGCTTATTTTTCTTGCAGGGTTTTTCCTATGCACTCTGCAACAGATATATGCGAGAGAAGGGACTGACCTTATTTTTCTTATGGATGGTTCTGGAAGTATGTATGGCAGTCCATTTGATACTGAGAAAGAAGGTCTTGCAAAGGCAATTGAGGACCCTAATATTATTCCACGTGATGGTTCTGTTAGTGTTACAGTAATCCAATTTTCGGGTTATGGGGCACAAAAGGTAGAGGTTCCTCCTACTATAATTACAAGCCAAGCAGTTGCCGACCAGGTTGCAGCAACAATAAGGAATATAGTTATGATAAGTGGTTTAACATATTTTGCGGATGCCATTAATCTTGGTGTAAGCACAATAATGAATTGGCAAGAGCATGGCACAAGACAGGCAATAAATCTTATTACAGATGGCGAAAACTTCGATATAAGTGAGACCCTTGCAGCATCAGATAATGCAATGTCTGCTGGGATTGATATTATCAATGCAATTGGCGTTGGTTTAGGTGTTGATATTGATAATTTGTGGGATATTGTTCAGCCACATTACCCAGGATATCCTGATTCTGCTCAAAGACCCACATCTTCAAGTACTGATTATGGATATGTATGGTCGCTAACAACCTGGCAGGAGTTTCTTCCTGTGGTAGCAGAAAAGATTGCTGGGGAGATTATTCCACCACTACCTCCTGTTGAGGTTCCTGAGACCACTGAGGGTTTGCTTCTTTATGTTAAGGATATCTATCGCCAGAATCGAGAGATTACAAGAACTGGAAACCTTTATATTAAAAATACACAGAGTAAGAGTGAAACGCAACTTACTGGATATTCTGGTATATATATCATCAGGAATCCTTCTTTTTCCAGTAATGGGAAAGAGGTTATATATACCAGTAACATAGGTGGTTTATGGCAGATATACATAATCAGCAAGGACAGGTTCGTTGGGAATGCCAGTCAAGGGGTTGTGATTAATAATGGAAACAATCACCCATATGCAGCATTATCGCCTGATGATAGGCATATTGTTTATGTTGAAGAAGATTCTAATGGCAACACGAGATTGTTCTCGTACAATAGAATAAGTTTGACAAAAGGGATTGTTTGTAATGTCAGAGATTTAGTTATTAAGGATGTTGAATTTATAAACAATGGACTGGTTTCTTTTATTGGTGTGTACAATGGAATACAGGATATATATACTGTAGGTCTTGATGGCACAAATCTTACAAATCTTACTAATAATGTTCCACTGACACCTCGTTATGGAAGAATAAAGAGTGCCTGGCGTTATGGCGCGAGATATATTATTTATACAAAGGCAATCTTCCAGGGACTTGAGTATGGAAAACAGGACATTTTCAGGTTAGACATTGATAACCTTGATGAAAAAAACCTTACGAATACTCCTGAACTTGATGAATATGACCCTGTATATAGGAGTATATACGATGAAAAACAAGGATTTATGTTTTATTCAGCCAATGTTATGGGAATCCCATTATTAAATAGTGCTGATGTTTGGAGCGCATACTATAATTCAGACGATATATCAAATACAAACATTGCACTAACATTCTGGACTGGTTCTTTTACAACAACTGAATACGCAGGACAGATTGATTTTATCAGCGCATCTGCACTAATTCCTGAGGCAGGCAGGGTGATTAATGTTCAGGATACCCGCATTGTATATACTGCTGGTGGGAATAAGGTTATATACAGAAGCGATAATGATGGCACAAACTGGAATAATCCTGGCACAGCAATATCGACAATATCAGTGGATAAGTTTGTTTCAGATATGGATTCTACAGGGGGCAAGATTATATATGGTTTTGACAGTGTACCACAGACACTTATTAGAGCAAACCACGATGGAAGTGGAGAAGTAACCTTTGCACAGGGAACATCAGCAGGTAATGAAATTAAGGATGCATGCTGGAGCCCTGATGGAAGGTGGGTTGTTTTTGTAAAAAGAGAGAAGATAAATAAATATGGAATATACGCAAAGATGGCAAATCAGGATACAGCACAGGTTGATACTCCACTATTAACAGATATTTCATCAACAGATGTTCAACACCCTTCATTTTCGCCTGATGGAACAATGCTGGTTTTTAGCAAAAGGGATATAGGGGGAACATATGATATCTATACACTCGGGATAAAAACCGATGATGGTACAAGTATTTATCCAGGAACACTGAAGCAGATAACCTATACCCCTGCAATAAGTGAGATGCAGCCATCATACTCTCCTGATGGGAAAAAGATAATCTTTCTTTCTGATAATCCTGCAGGAATAAACCAGATTTATACGACTGACACAAATGGCAGTAGTCGCGAACTTGTTGTAGAGGGGGGCCAGAATCTTAATATAAACTATCCCCTTTTTGGAGATGTAAATGTCGAAACAAACATCTATTATATAGGGTATGTTAGTGATAACCCTGCATCAGGGACAAGGACAATAAAGATAGCAAGATTGCCAAAGATAGATCCAACTCCAGGAGATGGAGAAAATTTAGCCACACTTTATCAGGATACTGGTCTTGAGCCAACCAATGATAAATTTATCTGGGGAATAAAACGGGAGAAAGGTACAATTGTTGCGCAGAGGAATTTGAGCAAAAGAACAGCAAAGAATCAGGATTTCCAATACAGTGTGGTTATTGATGTTGATGAAACAATTATGCTAAATGGATATACTCTCGAGGAAATTATAACTGCAGATTTTCTGACATCAGACATATTTGTAAGCATAGATGGGTCAGCATTTTCTGCTCCGGTTGTATATGATGATTCTCCCTCGCAAGGATACAGGACAATAAAGATTGCATTCAGTCCATTCCAGAATGGCGGAGTAAAAGACCATACTGTAAGGATAAAGATGAAGGCACCGAATTCAACAGGGATTCAACCAATAGAAGGAGACATCAAATACATGATTGATGGTATTGCAAATACTGCTGTTATTTCTGGGAATTCGAGCATAAGCATTTCAAGTCCTTTTATTCCAGTTGATGTTTATACTCTTGAAAATGAGGAAGGAAGCGATGGAATAATAGGGGACTGGGATTTATTATATGCAATAGATGCATGGACAAATAGTAGACAACTATCAGGATTTGGTATAAAATGGCCTGAGGATATTGGGAACTGGGATGGGATACTTCTTGCTTTAATAGATATCTGGGCAAGCCCAGCAGGGACAAAAGGCACCCATACAGGTGGAAGTGCAAGCACTGCTTCGAGCGTGCCTGGCGAATACCAATATATAGGGCTTTATGTATATACTCCACCGGCTGTTGGCAAATCAGAGATGTACTGGACACAGGGAAAGTGGCTGGAGTAATTTTACAACGTAGATTTAGTTTTTTATCATGAAACAACTGGAGTTTTTTGAGATATTCCCTTCCGAGGAAGGAGAAAGGGGGAGATTCTGATTCTCATCTTGACAAAGGGGGAGAGGTGAGACCTCGGGATCTCCCCGACCCCATTTTAATATTTACTCTGTTTTTCCCGCTGCGGAGGATTTTAGATTTCTCCCTTTGAAAAGTTCTCCCCCCAATTCCCCCTTTGAAAAAGGTTCTCTTCCTTTGTTCCCCATTTAAAAAGTCCTCCCTCTAATTCCCCCCTTTTATAAAGGGGGCGAGGGGGATTTAGAGGGGGAAAATCTCTCCCAACCCCTCTTTACAAAAGGAGGGAGAACCAAAAAGAGGGGAGTAGTTAAAGTTCCTGCTTCCTTAAATGGAATTTTCAAGGGGATAAGAAAATCAAGGAATTGCAGAATGCATGTTGCAAAATGAAAGGTGCAACACTTACTTTTATTCTCTGTTCCTGGGAACAGAGAATAAAAAGCAGAACAACGATAAATGAGGGATTTAAGAATGAGAAATCCTAGGGGATTTTTTGGATTTATGCTGTTAATTGTTTTTGCACTTGTTCCTTCCATTGCACTTTGTGGAAGTAGTGCTGTGCGGGATTTACCTGATTACTACACCGCTGATAGTACATTTGTTGTAATTGTTTATATCAATCCAATTACAAATGCAGAGGGGCTTGCTCTTACAGAAACACTTCCTTCTGGTTGGTCAATTGTTAGTTCTGATCCGCCATATAGCAAATATGTTGCGTCGACAAATTCATACAAGTGGCTTGCCTATGGGACGCCGCCGATTTCTCCGTTTACAGTTAGGTATACTGTTAAGGTGCCACCTGGAACAACTGGAACATACCAGATTACTGGTCTTCTTCATACGAGCATCGATGATGTTGGGGTAACTGGCGATAGTAGCATTTCAGACCATCAGTCCATTGAAAGTAAAGAATTACCATTTTCCTATGGGTGGAATCTTATATGTTTGCCATTAGAGCCAAAAACACAGTTTACTGCTCAAGGGTTTTTGGATTTGTTGAATACCTATGGGGCTCAGGCGATAGAGATTGACCGCTGGTATAATAGCACCTGGCAGGGACATATTGATGGTTATCCATTCAATAACTTTACACTCGAAATAGGCAAGGGATATTTTGTCAAATGTACATCTTCAGCGACAGTAACAATCTCGGGTATTCCTGTAACTGGTGTATCTGTTTCTTTTTTATCCGGATGGAACCTGATTGGAATTCCCTGTGGTTCTTATAATGCGGAAGGTGTTCTGGAAAAGATCCGCAGTCAATCAGGGGATGCGATAGAGATTGACCGCTGGTATAATAGCACCTGGCAGGGATATATTTATGGCTTTCCATTTAATAACTTTAAAGTAGATTCATGGAGAGGATATTTTATTAAGAGTAACAAGGCGTCTACCTGTGAATTTTGAGTATAGTGTCAAAAACAGATGGAACTTTTATGTTGGAAAACCGAAGACAAAAGAGATGGGTTTTGATGATTGAATACCCTGTCTCTACGAGACACCCCTAATCTCTTTTCTTGCTCCCTTTTGTAAAGGGGGCGAGGGGGATTTAGGGTTTCTTCTCCCTTGACAAAGGGAGACACGAGAGGGAATTAAAATCTCCCCTAAACCCCTCTTTGCAAAAGAGGGGAGAAACAGGAAATTAGATGAAGGAGAGTAGGGAAAGAAGCGAATTTCAAAATTTACTTGACACTTATAGATGGTTTTGTTAATATAAGACATAATAAAATATATGATTATGGAAATTATGCGAAAGAAAATTGTGTTTATTTTTTCTTTATTGGTTTTGTCCGCGTGCTTTTGTTTTGCCGAGAATATCGCCACGCGAGACCTTCCTGATTGCTATGTTTCCGGTGCAACATTTAATGTTGTTGTTTATGTTGTTACTGATCCTGTTAATTTTCCATCAACTGGGATCGTTGTAACTGAGATCCTTCCCTCTGGCTGGTCAATTGTTAATTCTGATCCACCATGGAGTAAGTATATTGCATCCACAAATTCCTATAAGTGGCTTGCCTTTAGTCAATCTCCAATTGGTCCCTTTATCATTAGATATACTGTTAATGTTCCTCCTGGCACAGGTGGACAATATGTTTTTTCTGGTACTTTGAATGATGGCTATTCTATAACAGATATTACTGGAGATACAACAATTTCTGAGATAATACCAATTTTAAGCCCTGTTTTTTATCCAGAGCCCCAAAGTTTTTATAATTTTTTCCCTGATATTGAGATTACCTGTTCTATTAATGACGCGACAATTTATTATACAGTTGATGGCGCTGATCCTGATACAGGTTCTTTTGAATATATTTCGCCAGTTCATCTAACAGAGACCACTACAATCAAGGCAAGGGCATTTAAGGAGGGGTTTTCACCGAGCCAGATAGTATCAGGAACATACATAATTGAGATTCAAAAAGCAGATATCAACAAAGATAGATGTGTGGATATTTCTGATGTAATTTTATGTTTAAGAGCCGCTGTCTCTCTTGATATGATAATTGATGGACAGACCTATTGTTCACCTTATAACGATTGGATAATCGCAATTTCTGATATTAATAATGATGCATTTATTGATATATTAGATGTAATATTGATATTGAAAAAAGCAGTTGAACTTGAATGAAAACCTGTAGAAAAGCAAGGAAAGGGATGGTAATTTTCTTGTTGAACATTATCTGACATTTGACATAAGAATAAAAAAAGATAAAAATATATTTCAGGTTAAATTGAAAATTCGGGAATACAGAGAAAAAGACACAGGACTAAAGTCCCTCACTACATGGGTTTTGATGATTGAATGCCCTGCCTCTACGAGATACCCCAATCTCTTTTCTTTCCCCCTTTTATACTATCCCTTACCCACAAGTTCCCCCTTTTATAAATATAAAGGGGGCAAGGGGGATTTAGAGGGGGGGGATTTCCCCTAACCCATCTTTACGAAAGAGGGGAGAAACAGGAAATTACAAGGGAAGGGGGAACAGGAAGCGCTGAAGATTTTTTTTAGAAATAAAGAATTTTTTGGCAGGAATGACCTAATAAATATGACTAGTCAAAATTGCTATTGCACAAGGCAGATAAAATAGATAATCTTATATCAGGAAAGTAAAAACTTTAGAAATAATAAAAATGCGATTAACATAAACACAGAAACAAGATTTAGATACCGACAAAGTGCAAAAGGTTGTTCTTTGAAAATCAGGGTAATAGAATCCAGGGGGATTTCGGGTTCCTTCTCCCTCTACAAAGGGAGACACGAGAGGGATTTAAAATCTCCTCCAACACATCTTTACGAAAGAGGGGAGAAACAGGAGATACAATAAAAAACCAAAAAAAAATTAAACAATGTATGAAAGGAGGTGGGACCACAAAAAAAAGTTGATTTCTGAGGAAATATTGTTTGAAAAATATTTCGAGGAGGAAACAAGCGGAGAAAAAAGTTTTTGAAGCAAGGTTTGAAGTTAAGTAAAGCAGCAGGCAGTGTTTTAATAAATGAAAGGAGGGAAATTTATGAAAAGCAAAAAGATTTTTGGGGCAATTGCTTTGATTTCACTTGGACTTTTATTTATTGCTCCGCAAATTGCCCAAGCAGCAATCGGTAATCAGGGTAGAATCTTGTATACAAAAGATGTCGTAAGAAATACAGATGGAACAATCGCAAGCACTGGAAACCTGTTTGTTAAAGATCTTGCCACAAACATTGAACAACAGGTAACAAACTACACTGGAACATTCAGTATCCTGAACCCTATGTTTGATGCTGATGGCAAGCAGATTATCTATACGAGCAATGTTGCTGTTGGTTCTGATACAACCTACAAGATTTATCTTGTTTCTGCTGATGCCTCTATTAATGTAGGTGTAGGGATAGAACTACAGGGTGGTGTGGGTGATATCAATTATAAGTATGCGGCGCTTTCACCTGATGGAAACACAATTGTTTTTTCCTATGAGGATTCTGACGGAATGTCATTGTGGGCATACGATAGGAAAACCCATATCTACCAACAGGTTTATGCAGATTCTGTGAATGGCATTGATATCAGGGATGTTGTTTTTGTTAATAACACCACAATCGCCTTTATAGGGAAGTCGCAGGGCATACAGAATATCTATAAGACAGACCTTACAGGACCTACAACTATTAAAATCACCAACAATAAGGATGGGGGCTGTGGGTACCTTGGTCTGAAAAGTGGTGTTCGCTCTGCTTTAGCAGGGGATGTTTTGATATACAGCAAAAGGATTAAACCCGGTTCGACCTGGAGTCCATTCGATGTTTATGTAACCCTATCCCTTGATCCATTTATCGAGACGGCTGTCACTGCAACTATTATGTCTGGACAGGATGAGTACGAGGCATGCTTCTATGGTGATGATTCTGCAACAAGAGATGTTCAGTTAACATCAACAAATGGAAATATGTTTTATATTGCAAGGATCATCGGTTCAAAGAATAAGGTCTGGCAGGCAAACTTTGATACAGCAGGTGGCTCAACAAACACAGGAAAAACCCAGAGAACAGTTGATGATGATGTTGCAGGTCAGGTTGATTGGGCACCTCCAATAACAGAACAAGCACCAACAATTGGTGTTGATTCAACAGAGATTGCCTTTATAGGAACAGATGCACAGGTTAAGGTTGGGGATTTTACAGATGCAACAACAATTGATCCAATAGTTACTGTGACAACACCTGGGACTGGAATAATGGGCAACCCGAGTCTTGGCGCAGCAAGGATTGTCTACGAGGTTAATATGGGTGGGGGATCCTATATTATTGAGAAAATGAACTCAGATGGAACAAACAAGGATGTCTTTATAAACGAATCGACGCCGGGAGTTACTGGAAATACTATAAGGATGCCATCCATCAGTCCTGATGGCAAGTGGGTGTTTTTTGTTGCAGGAACCCCAGGATCAGTAAAGATATATGCTAAAGGCATAAATAAGTCATTAACTGATGCAGCAATTCCACTTAACATTGGCTCAAATGCAGAAGATCCTGTTGTTTCTCCTGATATGAGTTCACTCGTATGGGTAGAGAACAATGCGGGACAGAGAACAATATACAGGATTTCTCTTTCCTGTGATGCAGAAAATAATACTGCTAAGGTAGAAGGTACCCCTCAGATTCTCGGAGGT
>Ga0208198_1002294_pt1 | contig 14621 bp, 8 predicted proteins | sample AD_JPNTR2_MetaG_FD_184446 | JGI IMG/M metagenome (GOLD analysis project Ga0208198, IMG submission 184446) | Active sludge microbial communities of municipal wastewater-treating anaerobic digesters from Japan - AD_JPNTR2_MetaG (SPAdes) (version 2) | ecosystem: Engineered > Bioreactor > Anaerobic >... | reverse complement strand
ACCACCACCTGTCAAACCATTTCCAGCGATAACTGATCTCGAGGTCGGAACTGCTCCAACATCAGGGGCGGTCAGCCCATGGGCTGCAAAGCTGAACTCTGTTGCACTAGTCGCTTTCAGGAAATGCCCAGCCGTTAAACCAGAAGCAGAGTGATCTGATCCAACTAACGCATGTGGAGTAGCCGCGAATCCACTTATCGAGTGCGTGTGACTTGAGGTCGAGACGGCGTTTGATGTTGAAGCGGTTAACGTTCCCGGTGTTCCCAACGTAATCGTTCTGTCCGCACTCAGGTCACCACCACCTGTCAAACCATTTCCTGCAAAAACGTTCCTTATAGACAGTGCAAACCCGCTTATAGAATGTGTATGACTAGTTGAAGTGACTGCATTCGTTGTTGTGGATGTGAGTGTTCCAGGAGTACCCAATGTAATAGTTGTTCCTGGTTCTAGATCTCCTCCTCCTGTCAATCCGTTTCCAGCAACAACATTAATATTTGTTCCAGCTATCTTATAACGATTACCTGTGCTTACATTTATATTTCCATTTACATCTAAGGTATAAGCCGGATTAGAAATATTTACTCCTAAATTCCCCAAAACAAAGGAGGAATTGGAACCAGTTCCAGAGGCATGTAATTGTATTCTTACCTCACCAGTTTGATTAAGTAATCTAAGACAACCTTGATCTGAGGCATTAATATATGTTTCGAATTTAATTCCACTAGAGGTACTTTGGACAAAACCTTTTCTATCGGGGTTCGAGAATACCTCCAATAACCCCTGTGGATCTGTTTTACCAATCGAAACCCCAAGTGAGGTACTATATAATAATGAATTTTGTAATGTACCCTCTTGTCCATTTAAAAATTTTGGCACATAATTCGTGGTACCTGTTCCATGATTATGATCTTCTGGAGCAGCACCAACATGTGTATATGATAAATTATCACCATCTATCTTATAGTTATATCCTTCCGGTATATTAATATCTCCAACAACCTCAAATTTATATATTGCTTCAGTCTTCCCAATAGCTAACTTTTTATCAACAAATACACTATAAATTGTATCGGATGGGATATCTTCGTCCCAATATTGCGTATAATCCCCCCAAGAAGTATTTTCTCCATCGGTTATTAAGACTTTCCCAGCATTTCCACTTTGAGGAGGAGATAAAACTATTTCTTTTCTTTCTAATTCAGAGGTAGTAAAATATAATTTATCTTGATATCTCTCAATTACACCTTCTTGAGGGGAAGTTAATAATTCACCATCATTTATTTTTAATGGAGCAATATCTGATTCACCCGCTTTTATTTCCAAATAAGCGGTTGGATAATCAACAAAAACTCCAACTCCATCCTTAGTTATATTTAAAGCTTCATAATTGGATATAATAAAACTGATAGGGCCCAATTCATTATAAAGAAATGCTTTATTCGGTTCAAAATTATCAGGCCCATATAAACCAATTTTAAATCCCAATCCTTCAGAGGGTGTAAGAAAATCGAGAGAGGAATATTCTTCTGGGTTTAAAGATTTTATGGTTAAACCACTTTCATATCCTCCCTGGCTTACAATAGTTAGAGGCGAAATAGGATCATCCGTTCCGATACCCAGTTTCTTATCAACGAAATTCCAATACAAGTTGGAATTGTCTTCGGTTAATCTAATTCCATCTGAAAAAATAACAGATCCAGGTAAGAAAGAAAAGTTACCTGTACCACCCTTAGAGGTATCTAAATACCCACCTTTCCATTTAAATATATGCTCACATGTATCTGTATTTGAGATTATCTCCAAAAATGGTAATGAACTACTATCGACAATCAAATATTGATCCATGCAGGTAACTTCATTTATTGATAAAATACCCACACGGGTATCCCACTTCGCATTTACTCCATCGGTAGATAAGAATTTTCCAGCATTATTAGCTTGAGGAGGAAGTAAATTATTTAATGCTCCTTCTCGATATGTTGATCCTGTACCGCCCCGTGTTATGGATAACGAACCAGTCCAGGAAGATGAAAGTTGTATTTCTTTATTTAAAGCATCTCTATCAATTTGTAATACTAAATTTTCATCTGGATTGCTTCGATAAACTAATCCATATAATCCAATATTATTATCATCGTGAACTACTAAGAATTTACCACTTTGACCTAGAATTGAAGGTTTGAGAGATTTCTCGGTTAATTTTCCACCTTGTATCGAAGTTTCATGTGAATGTGTGGCATCTGAGAAATCCTTTATATCAGGTCTAATTAAAATTGGATATAAAATTGTTTTTAATCCTGATATATATTGATCAGTATCTGTTGTAACAACTCTTTGCCCAATATATAATCTGATATCACCACTTCTTCCTTCAGAATTTGCAATATCAAGATATGTATCACTTATACTGATCGATAAAGGTGTTTCAATTTTTCTGGTTATTATTTCATATTTATGAAGAACAGTATCCCATCTTCTTACCAGAATACCCTCTTCGTCAATCATAGCGGCGATGGATTCCAAATTGTCATGTACTCTTATATGAGTATTATCTTCATCATCATTAATCAAGATTCCAGATCCACTAAATCGAATTGTGGTTCTTTTTGGAAATGTCCAGAAATCATTCTTGATTGTATCATATCCAGCATAAGCACCCAATCCAAAGAAAGTACCATCATATGTAACGAAAATATTACCGAGGGTTATTAACTGTACTTTATTCAATGTTCCTTGGGTATTGCCCATAAGGAACTGACCATTTCCATACCAATCAAATCCGGTTCCACCCTTTTCAGAACTTAATATACCATAATGATCTTGATCACTATCTAAATCATGTAATCTTGGATGATGCTGATCCTCTGTCACATTTATAAGATTATCATGATCATGAATATGTGGTGGAAGATCCTCTGCATTCAATTCTTCAGCATACCAATTTCCATATTCAACTTTTACAATTCCATTCCAATATCTGGAATCCTTTCCAGTTCCACCTTTAATTGGTCTTACCGGAATACTTAAAGCCTCATCCGTTAATTTCCCACCCTGTACAGCATTGATATGCGTATGCTGAGCAAATCTATAATCATTAATACGAGGAGTTACCAAAATTGGAGAAAATAATGTTTTATTATAAATATTCTGAACTTTGTGGGTATTTACAATTTCATATTCATTACCAAGAGTACCAACTTTCCAGATATTATTTGATTCATCCCAATATAGTCGAGCATCTGCTTCAACTCCTCTAACGACTCTAATTCCGCAATCAACCATTGGAATACCTGTGGTATTTCGAGACAGATAAATCCAGGTATCCCAATAATCAAGATTATAAATATTTATAAATCCAATCGTGCCATCAACAATTAAACTCTTGACTCTCAAACTTCCATAATCATCATCAATAAAGTTTCTTAATTCAACAAGAGGATTATATGGATCAATAATTTCTGGAAAATTTCCAATTATTGAGGTACTGCTTGAATCAATATCTGTATAAAGAGCATTCTTAAATAGAGGACCAAAATTCTTTCTCTCAAGTTGGAAATAATAATTGGGTGTACCATAAATTGATGCTTTATAATTCAATTGCCATTGTATATTAGCGGTTGTATCTTTCAAATACTGAAATTCTTCATTAGTAACCGATCCATCGGCTAATCGTTTTACATTAATATGATATGGTAAATCGGTTTGATCAATAAGAAAATTACGCCATATATTCGATGAATCCATCCCCAGGAAGTATCTGGCTGATGAATCATAATTCCAATGATCCTGAATAACTTTATAATATGATAAATTTATAATTACATCTTCGAGATCATCTAAAAAATAAATCGGTATACGACCGCCCGGGGTCTCCCCATCACCAATATAAAAACGATGCTTATCAATTGAAATTAAAGGTTCTCCTAAACTAGGTACAAACGACTCTCTATTTATCTCAAAACCGCGTTTAAGAAGAATCTTAACGACTACCACAGAATTATATCCTTTTTATAAGAGAAATTTAAAATTTATTCGATTATTGAAATCGCTTAGTAAACTCCTCAATTACTTTCTTTGGGTCAATAAATGCTTTTTTATTGTATTCAGATTTTGACCATACACCAAATTGATCTTTACGAAAATGCTCTTCACCATTGTGTAAATTAAGATTCTGAGTATGGCCAAATAATTTTGGATTTGAGACAGTAAAAATAACCACGCCAGGTTTTTTATAATATGTAGCGAAATGATGAAAAAAATTATCCACTGAAAACCAACAGAAACAAGAATCAAGCAATTCTTTCAATTCGGTATTAAAATCAAGATTAATCTTGAAAAAATCAGTGTTTCTTAATCTTTCTTCACCATCAACCCCAACCTGAATCAAAAAGTAATTCATGCTCTTCAAAAGTTTGGTTATCTCATTCCAATAAGGATAATTCTTGGGATTGAGTTTATCTTGTAGTTTAGTTGAATACGGACTGATTATGATTTTCTTCATTTGTATATTCTCCAAGATATAATATCCTCATAGCATCCAACAAACTACCATCCCAATTATTTTTCTTACACCACGTGTAAACACAATTCTTTTGTATACAGGATGATCCAAAGGCATTGATAGCATCCTCAACATTAACTATCTGTATTGTCTCATCATTCTTTATATCAGAAAATACCTTGGGATGGCAACAAGCTATAATAATTTTATATTTATCTTGATATTTTTTTCTTATCTCAGGTAATAACATTTTGAACATAAAATGATCCCCAATACCATTATGCAATACATATGATTTTAAATATCTTGGTTTGATGTTCCATTCTGTAGTTAGTTTCTGATAAAATAAAGCTTCATCCTCATTCTTTAATTTGATATCTAAATCTCTAACTCCTCCATGTTTTGTTTTCAAATGCCAGGTAATAATATCTGGATGAATAAATAATTTCCAACCATTTCTCTTCATTTCATAAGTAAAAATGGTTTCTTCTCGAAATCCAATCCTGCTTAACTCCAAACAATATCCTTTTGGAAACCCTGCTCTTTTTCTATATAAAAAACTACTATGCAAATGATCGGTTTCAATTATTCTGGGGTCTTTATGGATAAACCATTGTGGATTCAATCCAAAATAGATATCTTGAATATCTCCGGTTACAAATGAAGGTAGACTTCTATTCGTTGCATTTGTTTCCAGAATTAAACTTCCAATTGCCCCAATATTTTTATCTTTATTCATTTCATTTAATAAAGCTTCCAATACGTTAGGTTCAGGTATATTATCATCATCAATTCTCCAAATAAATTCAGTGGAGGATAATTCCAAACAAGTTTGATGATTGTGTACCTGACCTTTTTTACTTCCTCTCAATACTTCATATTCAATATTTTTATGTCTCATTATATGAAGGAGACTTGTGTAAAGAATATCACTTTTTATATCAATCTCATTATCACTATCATCAAATATAAATATTTTCTTGGGCATAACTGTTTGATTGATAACAGCTTCCAATGCTAAAGGTAATATGTTATAGCGATCCTTGGTCGAAATCCCAACAGTCACATTGTTTGAATTGATATGCGTGATCAATATATTCTCATTTGTAATTTTCTTTTCTTCCATCAATTTGGACAATGAAATATTTTCCTTTTTGATATTATCTTGAGCGTAAAATTTTCTTAGTAATTCATTATTGTTTTGTTTTATTTCTTCCCAATTGGATATGTCATGAACTGTCATTTCACCTTTATGAGAAATTGGAAAATCTCCAACCACATAATCTTTTCCATTGGGATAATGTATATTGGTATTCACATTTCTTATACTATATCCGAATTTCTTTGCTCTGATACAAAAATCAATATCTTCTCCATAACCTGGACTAAATGCCTCGTTTAGCAATCCAACTGCAGAAAAAACTTCTCTTTTAATCATTGCACAAAAGAATAAAATAAATTCCTCATTGGTAACTGGACAAATCAGGCTATGGCATCCCGTAATACCCATCATAGGATCTTCTATAAATGGCTTATATAAAAGATTTAACCAGGTATTTGGTCTTTGATGCAATAGCTCAACATCGTCATTTAGAATAACAATATATTTACCAAAACTATATTTCAATCCTTCATTAATTGCTTTTGGAAATCCTATAGGTTGATCGATATGAATAATATTTATAAAAGAAATATATTTCTGATACAATTCTTGTAAATACTTGATTGTATCTTCGTCTGATCCATTTGCTATAATTACAATCTGAATATCCAAATTAGAGAAATCAGTATATTTCAAGATACTTTCAATACACGGTTTTAAGCAGTTCTCTAAATGATTAACAGTTGGAATTATAATAGAGATATTGAAAGCATGTCTGAGAACTATTCCCATCGAAGTATTCCTTTCTCATTAAACTTTACCTACACTCTCAAAATTTGTTACAGGAACATAGTTACAAAATCTGTTCCATCACAAGATACACCAGAATTATGATTTGTACCAGAGAGATTTCCGCAAATCCTTACACTATCAACCGTTCCCGATCCATCAAAAGGAAATAGAACCCTATCTATTTTTTGGAAAAACACCTGTAAATTATAATGCCCTCCAATAGCATACCCATAAATTGTTGAGTTACATCCTGACACTTGAGATCTAGCTATATCACTTATTTTTACATCACTTATCACCGTTGAATTGCCATTTGGTTGGGAAAAATCAAATTTTGAAACCGTTTCTCCTCTATCCTCTGAATAACCACCAGCTACACCAACGGCGTGCCCCCCAAATAAATATCCATATGTGGAAGAATTACAAGCACCCGCTCCATGAGTACCTTTAGTATTATTGGGATCTAATTCAGGTTCTATTTGAGGATTAACATCATAACTCATTGTTAATCTTCCTCCCTCCAAACAGTTTCCAACATCAAATGGAAAACTAAACCTCTCTATATAACTAAAAGGAGTCATATATAAATCCTTACCGCTGACATTAAACCCGAATCCACCTAAGCAAAATCCATATTCAGAAGAATTAAATGCCATAATATGAGCACGATAACAAGAATATGGATTATCTTCATATGCCAGCAAATTCCCTTTTTTAGAAGTTATTGAAGAAAAACTCAGATTAATTCTTTCAATACTACTATAAAAAGAACCTACTCCTAAACTACCTTTATCCAATCCACCAATAGTAAATCCATAAGAGGAACAATTTAGACCATATGAAGAAGCACGTTTATCCATCAAAGTAGCTGAAACATTTGCTTGACCACTATTAAAAGCAAATTTAAAACTCTCTATGGTAGATAAAGAGTCGGATGACTCATCAATTTGACCACCCACACTATATCCGTGGGTGCTTGAATTGAATGCTGACATTCTGAATTTAGATTCACTTAAAGTCTGACTTAAAACACGTATTTCACCTGAATTCATAGGAAATACAAATTGCTGTATTGTATTTTTTAATCCAGTTTCATAGTCTGATCCATTTACACCCCCAAGATAATATCCATATTCATTCCCGTTTGCAATTTGATAAGCAAAAATATTCAGAATTTTTAATGAACCTGCATATGTATCACTATCTGAACGTATAAATTTTACAATTACATATTCTGGTGGATTTGATTCATTATATGTTGCTTGCCAAGGTATTCTTCCATTCATCAAGGTTATAATATCAATCTTACCAATATTTTCATTATCATATGCAGTGATGGTATCAACCCCATCTTCTAGAACCCCATCACCAGATGTCACAGATGAGGACAAATCTCCTTTATACAATAGATATACCTTAGTAGTTATTTCAACATATGTGCCTTCACTTCCACTATCTTCCAAGAAATATGAAATTTTAAAATTTACATCCTTAGTCTTATCCCATAGTAGATCATATTTAAATCCAAAGGAAGTGGTTGATTCTTCCCCATCAATGATTTCAAAATATTGGTCAGCATATCCATTGTTAGATGAATTCGAATTTAATGCTTTGGCGGTAATATCAACGCCTGAAGGAAAGATATGAAATCCTCTAACTCCATAAGTACTACTTCCATAATATGTATTATTCTCCACAACAAATTGATTACCAAAAATGACATGGTATCCCCCAGGAGTGAAATTATCTCCAAAGAGTAATTTTCCATTTGTTTTATCGTAAACAAATTCCCCAATTTTAGGAATATATTGATCTATTTGGCTTTTCGGGCCTCTTCTTATTTTAATAACCGTGGGCACGTTTAAACTCCTTACGCAAATAATGTTAGAAAATCTGTTCCATCACAAACTGATGGACAGCCATATATCGCAACTGCTTGTCCTTTAACTACAGATGTACTTCCAGGCATCGAGAAATTCATTCTTTCAATAGTATTAACAAAGACACTTTCAGTTGTATATCCTCGAGAACTAAATCCATATTCACTTGAATTACATCCTCCCCCATGTAATCTGCTGGAAACCAAATTCATAGTTCTGGTGGTAACCAATGGATCAGCAAAAGAAAATTGAAAAATAGTATTCACATTATATCCACCCATTATATAACCATCTGTTGAAGAATTACAGCAATGTGATCCATATACTCCTCTATTATTTTCACCTGAATCTAATATCGTAACTTCTCCAAGTAATTGAGCTTTTCCTGAATCACCTGGGAAGGTAATTCTATCCATTTTCTTTGACATATTGTATGTATAACCTGTATTATAACCACCGATTATATATCCATTTGATGAAGAATTAACGCAATTTGAAAAAGCTACCATTGTATTTAAAGAAGCAAAAGTTCTTGTAAAGACAGTATCAATATTAAATGGGACTTTCTCCAATCTGTCAATATAGGAAATTGAAGTACCATATGTTGTTTCTCCGCCTATACTAAATCCATGTGTACTGCAATTGAAAGCTGAATTTCCATTTATATTAACTGTTAATGTACCAATTGCTTGAATCCTGGCTGTATCAAAAGAAAAATTTAATCTGTCAATGGATGATAAAAACGTGGTAGCGGCACTTGCCCCACCCATACAATATCCATGCGTTGTGGAATTACATCCGCCGCCATTCTTCTTTTGAATATTCAAATTATTTATTGTATAAGTTAAAGCATTCTCGAATGGAAAATTTAACTTCTCGATAGAATCTATATAGGCTGTATCGTCAAGATTTCCCCCGCCCATAAAATAAGCATTCTCAGTCCCATTGACAGGTTGATAAATTTGTATACCTAGAATATAAAAAACGACATCGTTTGGAAGACTATCATTTTCCCAATCCCGCTGTAAATCAATTGTGATTTTTTCACCTTCTTTATTTGAATCTATAAGCCTTATTCTAGCATTGGATAAAGTGATTGCGTTACATGCTGGCCAATTTGACGTTTTCGAAATATCAATTGTGTCTTCATAAAAATTCTCATAGATAAATTCCAAACCGAGTGTAAATTGAGGATCATCTTGTAAATTCAGTCGTCTGATTCTGGTTAATAACTTCACATTATAATCATTTGTAATAGCAGCATTAGTCATAAAGATAACTCTCATTCTCAACTCTTTATCTGGATTCCAAGATGGAAGTTTCTTGAATGTGAAATTTATAAACTGGTTGTCGGTTTTTGAAAAAGAGAGAACTGGAACAACAGCTGTCATCTCCAAATTAAATTTTAAGCTCGTGAGAGAAACTCCGCTCCCCGTTCCAATTACTTCCACATCTTTGGGACCAATATTCACAATGGAAGGTAAATCATGAAATCCTCTTATATATCTTGAATTACTTCCATAATATCTTGCTTTATCCAGATTTGAAACATTGCCAATTAAAATATCATGCCCAGAAGGGGTGGCAACATCACCTATGAATATACGTTTTGTATCTATCGCGAGAACAACTTGACCATAATCAGGATAAAAATTATCAACAGAGGCTTGTATACCTCGTTTAAACTTAATTAAAACAGGAGAGATACATACAGACACTTGAAATACTCCTTCTTATGTAAATAAATTAACGAAATCTGTTCCATCTATAACAACACCTTGCATGGTATCGCTGAACATTGTATTTCCGCATATTACTGCTGTTCCAGAATCAAATGGAAAAATAACTTTCTCAATAGCTTTATAAGGAGATATTTGATAGCTCATTCCACTCATAACATACCCAGCTATGGAAGAATTTCCCCCACCGCATACAAATCTTCCATAATTTAAATTTCCACCCAAAGAACACTCACCCGAATTAAAAGGAAATTGATATTTATAACAAGTTGATAATCCATTGCTCTCGTAAAGTCCTCCCACAGTATATCCTATCTGTGAAGAATTAAATCCTGTACCTTGAAAACCCAATAAATAGGATGAACCCTTATTAGTTGTAACTAAACTATCTCCTTCAGAAGAAAAAGTCATCCTTCTAACGCTATGCTTACTTACAGCAAATCCATGAGTAGAAGAATTGAAGGAAATAGTTTTCTTAAAATCACCTGAAAATGTACTTCCTTCCATAATTCGAGATGCATCAGAGGATTCCAATGAGAATATATATTTTTCAACATAACTATGTGATCCAGATAGCTGATTTGTTCCATGCATGCTATATCCCGAAGAAGATGAGTTACATCCTCCAGAAAAAGTTATTGGCTGACTTAATTTACTCACTTCTTCAGCAACAGAAATTTTAAAAGGAAATTCGATTCTATAAATTTTATCACTGTTTGTATAAACTCCAGCAATTTGATGAGAACCACCTGCTATTATTCCATGAGTTGAAGAATTGAAACCACAAAAATGCACACACCGATTGGGCATATCAATATCCAGAGCTGTGGTTTTTTCATCAAAAGAAAAATGAAGACATTCGCTTGGAAGCGCGGTAGCGTTTAAATAACTACCGGTTAGATATGCATATTCTGAACCTTTGCTTATTGGATATGCATACAAATCAATTAAATGAAAATCTCCTGGATATGTATCTTCATCTCTTTCTCCCAATCTATATAATGTTAAAATAATACCTTCAAAGCCAATTTTTCTTCCCCAATTCAAATAATCTTGTATTCTCGAAATTCTATAAGATTGTCTGGTAGAAGGATCACTTAGTTTGCTAACTAACTCATTACGTTTATCTTGGTCGAGATATGCCCAATATAATTCAGATGGATTTATAGCAAGATGAAATGTTGAGATTTTCCCAATATTATCACTTGTGCTGATAAGAGTTCTTTCTATATAGCTTTTATCCATATGATTGTTCAATTGAGAATTTCGTATAAAATTTTGTGTAACAAATCCCAATCTTATATTTTTATCTGCTCCTTCAGGACCTGTTCCAGATAAAGCATAGGTAATTCTCAGACCAATATCTCGCGTTTGTAATTTATCATATGAAATTGGAATAAAAACGCTTACATATTTATTAGTTGAATCTGAAAATTTGATATTTGGAATATAATTATTTAAATAATCTATCTCGCCCGATTCTGTATAAAACTTGTAAGAATTCAGATCAACATAATGGGGAATATTATGAAAGCCTTTATTCCCATTGAAATCAGTTCCATAATACTTTTGCTGAGATAAGAAATCAACATTACCTTCCAGTATATCAATTCCCCCTCTAGTCGAGCCATCACCAATTTTCAAACGTTTTGTATTCTCTCCCCAAACTAATTCTCCATCTTCTGGGGTATAATTATTTATATCATATTGATTTCCTCTTTTCAATTTTATTTTCGTTACTTTAAGAGGTATAATTGTTGGATCATAAAATGGATGTTCTTCATTGTTAGCAGCTTCCACATAATAATCTGGAATTGGTTCTAACCAACCATCATCAACGACCTTTAAAGAGAATGGTATACTTTCTTGAGTATCAGAATATCCATCATGCCAAACAACATCATCAATATCTGTGATATTACCTCCCGATCCATCAACGGTAATATCCAATATCAATAAATAATGTTCTTTATCCGCATTATATGTATCTATATTGGAGATAATCCCAAGAGTTACATCTTCACTCTGTTCATAATTATAATGAGCAGCAAAATAAATTACCTTATTACTAAAACTTCCGCTGGGCTTCGAATCATAATAACTTGAAGAATTATTCAATTCCAATGTTACATTTTCATATGTTTGAATCATTACTTCGTTAATTATAAATATACCTCTTGTTAAGGTAACGGTTTTATTTAAATTACTAAATGAATAATCAAACCCTGGAAAACTTTTTATCACGCAGTTTGGAACTTTAATAGGGTTGGTTAGCGGAAACTTGGAAACCAACATAGTCCGAAGAATTTTATTTATGTTGGTTGCCTCATTACTACTAAAGGTTTCCAATACCTGATATTGCTCAGGAATTGGAAAATTCTCCAAATCTCTAATATTTTTTTCCATAATTAATTTATGTTCCTTCTTTTATTTTATTCTATAGGTAAGACACCACCATCAATACACTCAAGACTTATCTCAAATCCTTCTCGTCTTACATTTGGATTAGAGGGATCGACATATTTTGGGCTGTTAACCCAATCAATTATATAATCACTATTTTCTTCAATGATATAAATCCCACCTATGAAAAGATATCTTGTTGGATCAAAGAGATTGATATTTTTCAATATCTTATAATAAGCTTGAGGGTGAGGATACCGTCTTGCGTAAAAATAATATAATACTATGTAATAAAAACCAGCGGTATCCAATCCTCCATCTTGATCAATATAATTACTTTCATCGGTCAAATCCAATTCAAAATCATCTTGCGTAATATGAATCAATACATCATCTTTAACAGCAACTCCACTGGTAATTACAATACTTGTAAATTCTTTTTCTGGATCTTCTGATTTTTGAATACGAAAAGATGTACCTGGAAAAATAATTACGTTTTTACCTCCGGTAACCACTCTGGTTAAACGGTTAATTACCGAAGAAAAACGATTATTGCTATAAGGATCAACAGAACGTTCTTGAGTAGGTGCGGTAGGCATAACTTATTCTCACCTTAAATTTTAAATTTATTTTTAAGTTGTATTATTCTTTTCTTAACTAATCTATCAAAATCGTTTGGCAAATAACAAATACCTTCACTAGTACAAATCATTCCTTCACGCTCTTGAATCTCGGTAGATTCGCATAAAGGGGCAAGTGATTCTCTCACATTATCAAATGTGTTTTCACTAATTCTGACAATTTTAGCCTCTTTATGCGAGGGGTATGAAACCGAATCCCAGGTTACAATGTGCAGAGGAGCTGTCACCTCAAAATAAAAATTTCCACTTTCTGTTACTCTGTTAACCTCTCCCGCTCCTCTAAATGAAAATCCAACAGGAATACCATCCTCACTTAAATTCTTAAGTATTTTACCCATGGGCGTTCTTAAAGTCTCAACTACTCCTATAACTTTATTTCCATCAATTCCAATTTCTAGAATTCTGTGAGATGATCTTGAATAAAGAACAGTCAATTGTCTTTTCATATCATCAAATTTTGTGGGGTGATCCAATTCTCCAACAAAGCCACCTTCTTGAATACGATCTTTAATACCTTCCAATGCTTCTTTAAAATCTTTCTCACGATATCTTCGTTTATTCCTATTTAAAACTCCCAACGTTTGGAGACAGCACTCCATACGAATTCTATCTGGATTTTTTTTGGTAATTTTTGGAATTTGCATTATTTGAGGTGATTCAATTAAGAAATACATCGATCTATTTCCTCCGGATTTTTTCTTTTTTTTCACTTATTCTTTTATCATAAATTTTTTGTAATTTAATAGAATAATCTTTAAGCAACTTCTGATAATTCGAGATAATCTCATCAAGACGATCCACCATATTATCTAAATTTGGAATCAGAAGTTTCTGAAATAAAAATATTGCTTCATTCAATTCAATTCTCAATCTTTCAATTCTATGATCACTGAATTTCAGAAGCAACATTGATAGGGTTTTTAATTTTTGATATATTTTTCTTAGTTTATATATCTTTGATAGATTAATCGGTGGTATTGTTTCATCTCCCCCTCTTTTACTAAAATCATACTCTTCCTGTTCATCTTGTGTTTCATCAAAATTTTCATCTTCAGTATCTTCGTTATCAAATTCTTGCTTTTCTTGAAATTGACTCTCATCCCCATAAACATCTTTTTTAGGTATATTTTTATTATATGCAAAATCTTCTTTTGGGGGTTCATCTGGCCGTTGCTTAATTGTTGGGATAGGTTCATTCTCTTTCGGTTTCGGAAGATCTTGCTCTAGAGGAGTTTGCTCACTCAAAATATATTGTTTTTCAATTAATGTCTTCATTATGTTTTCCCATTATTTTAAAATTTATTTCAAAGTTGAGTTCCACCATACTCCGATTCTTCCTTAGAGGATTTTAATCTATCCTCTAATGCTTTTTCAACTTTGGAATGCTCAATTTTCTCCCATTCTAAGGATAGCAATTCCTTAACAACGTGCTCCTTTGGAATTCCCAATTCATTGTATGAGTTAGCAATACGCATAACAATATCAAGAAAATCAGCATAAATTTCAGATTGCAATAATTTCGGTGGTGACAAACTAATTCTAACGTCTGGCATTTTTTCTTTA
>Ga0208198_1002289_pt1 | contig 14653 bp, 15 predicted proteins | sample AD_JPNTR2_MetaG_FD_184446 | JGI IMG/M metagenome (GOLD analysis project Ga0208198, IMG submission 184446) | Active sludge microbial communities of municipal wastewater-treating anaerobic digesters from Japan - AD_JPNTR2_MetaG (SPAdes) (version 2) | ecosystem: Engineered > Bioreactor > Anaerobic... | reverse complement strand
AGAATTTTGTAAAGAAGTTCATTTGTTCGAGCCAATTCCTTTTGTCTTTGATAATTTAAAAGACAACCTTAAAGATTATCAAAATGTATTCTTAAACAACTTAGCTTTATCTGATAAAAAAGGAAAAATAGATTTATTTATGCCAGATGTATCGGGTAGTTCTTCTATTGTGAAAGAGGTTACCCAAGTGCAACCTTATCAATTTAAACAAAAAATTGAAGTAGAAGCGGATACTTTGGAAAATTATTTTAAATCGCATAATTTCCCAAGCGTTATTAAGCTGGATGTTGAAGGAGCAGAAAGTTTGGTTATTGAAGGAGGCTTGGAATTTTTTAAAAATAACTCGCCGATTATTTCTTTGGAAGTTTGGTCTCCAAAAGAGGGTGGTAGAATTTCAATGAAAGCAGTGGAAAAATTACGAAACCTTGGTTATCAATCTTACTTAATTAATAAAAACGGAGAATTAGAAAAAGCAGATGGAGATTTATCAATAATTGTTGAAAAAGAAGGCAAGGGCCACGGTAATTTCATTTTTAAAAAATGACCCCAAAAGCACCACTAATAAAACCAATATATAAATATATAATAGAGCGGATTTATTGCCCGAGCTATAAAAGTGTTTTAAAGCAATGTTGAAAAATCGCGAATTAATTATTGCTGGCGATAATTCAACTGATGGCTCTGGAGAATTGGTGAAAAATAAGTTTGGGAACAGAGTTAGATATATTGCGCAAGAAAATGAGGGCGTTGTATCTGCTGCAAATAGGGGGATTTCTTTAAGCCAAGGAAGTTGCATTTATTCGTTAAAAATTTTTGGCTGGACCGCTACAGATTTGTATAAAAATTAGTTATTGAATAAAATAAATTTAATAATGGAAAATAACTGCTTCTTTTTATTCTTAGTTTAAGAAACAAAAGAGTCTGCTAAAGATTAATAATTAATTCCATAACTATGCCATTAATATTAAAAAAACCAGAGAATAAAAAATTAAAAATAGGGGTTAATCTTCTCGTTTTATATGAACTTACCGGAATTGGAGTTTATGCGAAAAATTTGCTTGATAATCTTGGAAAAATTGATAATAAAAATCAATTTTTGATTTTTGTATCAGAGAAAATTTTTCCGGAAGTTGCCTTTGATTATAGAAACTTTCAATATATAAAAATCCCAATTAATTTGAATTCACAATTATTAAAATTTTTCGCTCAACAAATTTTATTACCACTGTATTTAATAAGATATAAATGTGATATTTTGTTTACCCCTTCAACACTCATGCCATTGTTTTATCCAAGCAAAAAGCAAGTTGTGACTATTCATGATTTAGGTTATTTAAATAATAAAAAGAAAAAATTTAAACATTTTTATTTAAAAATTTTAACCCAAAAAGCTCTTCGATCAGCTCGAATTATCACTATTTCTAATTTTGCAAAAAGCGAAATTATGAAATTCGCTTCTATTCCGGAGGATAAAATAAAAATCATTTATCGAACAGTTCCTTTTATAAACATTCCAACAACAGCCGAAGAGCAAAAAATCTTATCTAAATTCAATATTAAAAATCCCTACTTTTTTTATGTCGGCATTATCGAACAAAGTAAAAATATAGAAAATTTAATCAAAGCTTTTAAGATTTTTAATTCTAAATATCCTGATGTACATTTAATCCTTGCCGGGGGAATGCGACCCGAAAGTTTTGATGTTCAGAAAATTATAAAAGATTTGAATCTTGAAGAAAAAATTATTTTACCCGGTTTTATTACTGAAAAAGAAAAAGCCGCCCTGTATAAAAATTCAATAGCTTTTCTTTTTCCTTCACTTCATGAGGGATTTGGTCTGCCGGTGCTAGAAGGACAAAGTTTGGGGGTGCCGGTATTAACTTCTAATGTTACTTCATTGCCAGAAGTGGGAGGTGATTCAGTGATGTATGTTAATCCATATGATGTAGATGATATTGCTAAGGGAATGGAGAGATTATTTTTAGATGAAAATTTAAGAAAACAATTAATAGAGAAAGGATTTCAAAATATTAAACGTTTTACACCAGAAAGAGAAGCAAAAGAAACATTGGAAATTTTTCAGGAAGTTGTTAATAGAGGAAATAGGGAATAGAATTAACTTAAAAGATTAAATTTAAAAATTGATAAAATGAAAATTCTTCAGGTAAATAAATTATATTTTCCTTGGATTGGGGGAATGGAGAGGGTAGTGCAAGATATTGCGGAAGGTTTAGAGAGGAAGGATAATTATAACGTGGAAGTGCTGGTTTGTCAGCCTAAGGGCAAAGGAAGTGTGGAAATGTTAAATGGTATTAAAATTTATCGGGCAGCAAGTTTCGGGATATTTCTGGGGATGCCAATCTCTATTCAATTTTTTACATTATTTTGTCGATTAGTTCGGGATGTTGATATTGTGCATATTCACCATCCTTTTCCCTTAGCAGTTTTTGCATATCTAATATGTAAACCAAAGGCTAAATTAGTTGTTCATTATCACTCTGATATATACCGTCAAAAAATCAGCTATGCAATATTTAAACCGTTTTTGCGTAAGTTTTTAAAGTGCTCGGATGCTATTATTGTAACCAATCCCTGTATTATTGAAAATTCGGAGATTTTGAAAAATTACAGAGAAAAATGTTGCATAGTGCCACTTGGCACTCGTATTGAGGATTTTCAGTTAGATGATTCAATCAAAGATAAAATTATAGAAATAAAAAAACAAATTGGATCTCCCATAGTTCTTTTTGTAGGAAGGCTAGTTTATTATAAGGGTGTAGAATATCTTATAAGGGCTTTTAAGAATATAAATGCTCAGTTGGTGCTTGTTGGATCAGGCCCATTAGAGAATGATCTTAAGCACTTAGCAAAAGATTTGGAGATTGAGGAGCGGGTGCACTTTTTGAATAATATTCCTGATGCGGATTTAAAAGCCTTTTATCATGCCTGTGATATTTTTGTTTTGCCATCGATAGAAAAAACAGAATGTTTTGGTTTGGTGCAGCTTGAGGCTATGGCTTGCGGTAAGCCGGTTATAAGCACAAATTTGCCGACAGGCGTTCCTTGGATTAATCAACACAAAAAGACTGGTTTAGTGGTACCGCCAAAAGATGTGGAGGCTCTCCACCAAGCAATAGTCTTTCTTTTAGAAAATGAAAAATTGAGAAATGAATATGGAAAAAATGGACAAGAGCGAGTAAAGGAGTTTACAATCGATTTAATGGTCGAAAAGATTAATAATTTGTATTTATCTTTATGCAAGCGCTAATTTTAGCAGGAGGGCGAGGGACTAGAATGAGGCCCCTGACAGATAAAATTCCTAAAGTTTTATTGCCCGTAGACGGCAAGCCTTTTTTATTTTATTTAATTAATTTTTTAAAAAATCAGGGAGTGAAAGAGTTTATTCTGGCGGTGGGCTATAAGGCTCAAAAAATTAAAGATTATTTTGGCAATGGAGAGAAATTTGGTGTGAAGATTGTTTATTCAGAAGAGAAAAAACCCCTCGGTACAGGCGGTGCTTTAAAAAACGCAGAAAGATATATTAGGCATAGAGACATTTTTGTGTTAAATGGTGATATTTTCATTGACGTGAATATAAAAAAGATGGCCGAATTTCATAAAAAAATGAAATTGCCAATTACTATTGGAGTTTGTTGGGTAAATGATATAAGCCGTTATGGGAGGGTGGCAATTAATAAAAAAAATGTTATTATGAAGTTTGAAGAGAAAAAATTTACCAAAGAAGGGGGTTTTATTAATGGAGGAATCTATTTAATCAATAAAAAAATTATTAAGGATTTGCCGTCTAATCGAAATATTTCTTTAGAGAAAGAAGTTTTCCCGCAACTTATAGGACAGATGGCTGCATTTAAAATAAAAGGATATTTTATTGATATCGGTATTCCTCAAGATTATCAAAAATTTCAAGAAGATATCAAAGATATAAAAATATGGAATTAATTAAAAGTAGAGCACCATTAAGAATAAGCTTTATTGGAGGGGGAACAGATGTTAGTCCCTTTTCTGAGAAATATGGCGGAATGGTTGTTAATACAACCATTACTAAGCATATAACTGCTACTTTGAAATTTCGGAAGGATAGAAAATTAAGAATAAAAATTATAGGGGAAGGAGAAATAGTTTATTCTGATATCAGAGATATTAAATTAGATGGAAAATTTGATATAGTAAAAAGCGTTATCAAGCACTTGTATAAAGAAAAATGGGGATTGGATATTTATGTGTATAAAGATATTACGAGTACGAGAGCTGGATTGGGTGGGTCAGCGGCTATGTTTGTTTGCTGCATAGGGCTATTCAATGAAATAGCAGATAAGAAATTGGATAAATATGAAATAGCCGAGTTGGCTTATCATATAGAGAGAGTGGAATTAAAAAACATAGGAGGAAGACAGGACCAATACGCTTCAGCATTTGGCGGAGTAAATTTTATTGAATTTAAAGGAAAAGATTTTGTAAGAGTTACGCCGCTTAATCTGTCTAAGGAAACGATTTCTAATTTAGAAGAAAATCTTGTTCTGTTAAATATTGGTGAGCGGACGAATTCTGGCAAAATTATTGAAGAACAAATAAAAAACGTGAAGAGTAAATCTGACACGCTGAAAGCAATGCTAGAAACCAAAAAACTGGTGGTAGATGTAAAAGAGGCATTATTATCTGGAAATTTAAAGAAATTTGGAGAGTTATTGGATGTAGCGTGGGAATTGAAAAAAAGATTTAGTTCGCATGTTTCTAATCCATGGATTGATCATCTCTATGATGAATTAAAAAAAGCCGGTGCCGTGGGAGGAAAAATTTCAGGTGCTGGCGGGGGAGGGCATATGTTTGTTTTTTGCCGATCGTTTACTCGAGACAAAGTCGAAGCAGCAGCCGTGAAGCAGGGAGTCAAAATAGAACCCTTTAAACTGGACCATTTAGGTTTAGTGACGTGGAAGACGAATTTTTAAATAAATTTTAATAATATGAATACTAATCCCGATATCAAAAAATTCTTAGAAGAACATAATAATGTTTTTAATGAATTAATGCATGAAAGTAATCAGATCGAAAAGACGGTTGATGCCTTAATAGGATCAATCCAAAGGGGTTGTAAAATTCTAATTTGCGGTAATGGGGGCTCAGCTGCTGATGCTCAGCATTTTGCTGCCGAATTGATAGGAAAGTTTAAAAAAGAAAGAGATGCTTTGCCGGCCATTGCTTTAACTACTAATACTTCTGTTATTACCGCTATTGCTAATGATTCTTCTTTTGAACAAGTTTTTAGTCGGCAAGTTGAGGCCTTAGCTCAAAGGGGCGATGTTTTAGTAGGAATAAGCACTTCCGGAAATTCAAAGGACGTTGTTGAGGCTTTAATAACCGCGAAGAAAAAAGGCTGTAAAACTATTGGTTTAACGGGGGAAGGAGGCGGAAAAATGAAAGATTATTGTGATATATTGATCGAGGTTAATTCCAAAAATACGCCGCGGATTCAAGAGGCACACATTTTTCTTATTCATGTTATTTGTGAATTATTAGAGCAAAAACTTTTTGATTAAATGAAAAAACGAAATATACCAAAACGAGCTATTTTTTTGGATCGAGACGGTGTTATAAACCAAGACAAAGGATACGTTTATCGAAGGAAAGATTTTGAATTCGAAAAGAATGCTTTAAAAGGATTAAAATTAATTGATTTTAATCAGTATTTAGTTTTCATTGTATGCAATCAAGCAGGAATCGCCCACGGCTATTACACTAAAAATGATTGCAAAAAATTGCATCAGTGGCTCCGTAAATATTTGTTAAAGAAAGGAATCAAGATTACAAAAATTTATTATTGTCCCCATCATCCCAAAGGGAAAATAAAAAGATTTAGTATAAAATGTTCTTGCCGAAAACCAGAGCCGGGGATGCTATTGAGGGCCAAAAAAGAATACGGAATTAATTTCAAAAAATCCTATTTAATAGGGGATAAAACCAGCGATATTTTAGCTGGAAAGAGAGCTGGCTGCAAATGTATTTTAGTTAAAACAGGATATGGAGGAAAAGATAAACTATTTTCAGTAAAACCAGATTATGTGGCTAAAGATTTATTAGAAGCGGTTAAAATTATTAATCGTAATGATAGCAAATAAGTTTTTGAAAGATGTTTTTGATTAAAGGATTTTGATGATAGGAGAGGGAATTAATCGGTAAAAGTCTTTTTAAAATTTTAGGAATAAATTTATGAAAATATTCATGAATTAGCTCATGAATTAATTCATGAATTAATTCATGAGCTGGAAAGGGGTGGGAATGGAAATACAAATCTCAAATTTCAAAATGAGTGATAAGGCGGCGATGATTTTTCGAAGAAAAATCATCGCCGCGCCGTCATTCTGAGCGTTAACGAAGAATCCCTCACTTACTGGGTAAGAGATCCTTCGGACTTCGTCCTCAGGATGACAAGAAGGAGGAGGTGTCATTCTGAGCGTTGGCGAAGAATCTCTCGATTACTTGGCATGGGATCCTTCGGGCTTCGCCCTCAGGATGACGCCTTATTTGTCATTCTGAGCGCCAGCGAAGAATCCCTCGGCTAGCTGGTAGGGGATCCTTCGGGCTTCGCCCTCAGGATGACAGGAAAAAGAGTTGGCACGGGATCCTTCACTGCGTTCAGGATGACAAGCGGATAGTTTTAAGGTTTTGACTTATTATCTTTTTGATCTTTGATTTTTGATCTTTGATTTTATTATTGGTTTTCTTGTTTATTTTTTAAACTTTTTTATAATCAAATTGATGGCTAAAGAAGGAAAAATTGATGTTTCGTGGATGACTTTTGTGAGGTTTTTTGTGGTGGCCGGCCTTTTGGTTTTGGCCTATGTTTTGCGTTCGGTTTTGGCCATGATTTTTGTGTCAATCATTATTGCGGCGGCTTTATCGCCCTTGGTGGATTGGTTTGAAAAGAAAAAAATACCTCGTCTTGTTGGGGCGTTGATTATTTATTTGGGTATCATTGCTTTGCTTTCTTTAATTATCTATTTTGCCTTTCCGATTATTTATGAGGAAATTTTGAATTTGGCTGATTCATTGCTTGGATTATCCGATCAGGCCTTGCATCTGCTTTCTAATTCCGCCCTAGCTGAACGAATTTCAGATTTTATTTCGAGTTATCAGGGTTCATTAATTAAAGACGCCTCTCGATTTTTTTCTATTTTAATTAATTTAGGAGGCGGCATTGTTTCGGTTTTAACAGTTTTTCTTATTTCTTTTTATTTGCTTTTAGAAAAGGATGGTGTTTCTGATTTTATTAAATTTATTACACCGCAAAGCGTTGAAGGAACGGTTTTAAAAATTTGGCATCGTTCGAGATTGCGTTTGGGAAAATGGTTAAGGGTACAATTGCTTTTGAGTACTGTTATTGGTGTAATGGTTTGGGCGGCGCTTTTAATTTTGGGAGTGAAGTATGCCTTTGTTTTGGCAATTTTTGCAGCCATTTGTGAATTAGTGCCAATGGTGGGGCCGATTTTGGCTGGCGTAGTGGCAACGATTGTGGCCTTAACACAATCATTGCCCTTGGCTATTTGGACCGCGATAATTTTTATCCTTATTCAGCGCATTGAAAATGATATATTGGTGCCCTCTGTTATGGGGAAGACTATTGGTTTTAATCCGGTAGTTGTTTTAGTGGCTTTGTTTGTGGGCGGGAAGTTGGGAGGTATTTTGGGAATGCTTATTGCTTTGCCAGTGGTGATTGTGATTGAGGAAACGGTGAGGGAATTGAATAAAAAACAGCAACAGCGATTGGAGGCAGCGCCGTTGCCTTAGGAGTTGAGGTGATTTTAAGGCGGCGGCCGCCAGTTCTGGCGGCCGCCGCCTTTATTTCAATGACAATTAATTTATAAAGCCAATAATACCACTAAATCAATAATTATTACGGCTAATTGAGTAATTGTTCCCAATATTCCGTTATAGACTTTTTCATTGTGAAAAAAGCGATGAAAGCGATAATAAGGGTTTTTGGTTTGGGTAGCAAATTCTTCTACAGGATAAAGCGGCTGGCCTTTAAATAAAAGTAAATAATTTTTCCTGTAATTAAAATAGGAAAGAGCATTAAAGAAATCAGGTAAAATTCCCAATATTCCGCCAATTATTGCCGGCCATAAGGCAAAGTTGTCAAAAGTAAAATGCGCGATTATAATAAGAGCAATTCCAACAAAGAAATCAATGACAATCGGGCCAACAACCTGATAAAAAGATTTGTTTTTTCGTCCGGTGCTGATTCCGCTGAGAAAATGATCAGAATGAGGAATGCGATCTAAAAGAAAATGAATAAAAAAGGCTAAAGTGTAAGCAAGGGGTTTGTTTGGTACAACTTTGGTAATCGCAGCACCAGTTAAAAAATGAGGAGTTAAAAACACGTCAATTATTTGCAATTAATAAAGCGACAATTATTATTTAATTATGCTCAAAAAAATTTATATTACAACTGCAATTCCTTATGTTAATGCTAATCCGCACCTTGGACATGCCTTGGAATTTGTCCAGGTCGATTGTGCCGCGCGCTACGAGCGTTTGCAGGGCAATGATGTTTTTTTTGCGACTGGCGTTGATGAAAATAGTTTGAAGAATGCTTTGGCTGCCGAACAAGCTGGCCGCAATGTTAAAGAATTTGTTGATGAAAAAGCGCAAGTTTTTAAAGATTTTTTGAAATTATTCAATGTTGAGATTTCTGATTTTATTCGGACAACCGATTCCCGCCATTTGGAAGGAGTGAAAAAATTTTGGTTAGCAGCGCAAAAAGATATTTATCAAAGCGAATATGAAGGGCTTTATTGTGTTGGTTGCGAAGATTTTTTAAAGGAGGAGGAATTGGTTGATGGCCTGTGCTCCAATCATAAAATAGCACCTCAGTTAGTCAAGGAAAAAAATTATTTTTTCCGACTTTCTCGTTTTCAAAAACAATTAGAAGAAATTTATCAAAATGATTTAATCCAAATTGTACCGCCCAATCGAAAACAAGAGATTGTTTCTTTTATTGAAGGCGGACTAAAAGATTTTAGCATTTCTCGCTCTCAGGAGCGGGCACATAATTGGGGAATTCCTGTGCCGAATGATCCTTCGCAAGTTATTTATGTCTGGTTTGATGCCTTATGTAACTACATTACTATTTTAGGATATGGTAGCAATTCGCCCCTCTATCGTGCTTGGTGGGAAGATCCCGCCACTGAAATTTGGCATTTTTTGGGCAAGGATATTGCAAAATTCCATTGCATTTACTGGCCGGCCATGCTTTTGGCAGCCGGCGTTCGATTGCCTAACAAAATTGCTATTCATGGCTTTATTACTTTGGAAGGAGATAAAATGTCAAAGAGCAAGGGCAATGTGATTGATCCGCTCGAGATTATTAAAGAATTTGGCGTTGATCCGCTTCGTTATTATTTATTGCGCGAATTTTCTTTAGCGCAAGATGGTGATTTTTCTGTTGCCAATTTGAGAGAGCGTTACAATAAAGAGCTGGCTAATGGTTTGGGCAATTTGTTAAACCGCGTGGTCGCTTTGATTGAAAAGCAAGGCGGAAAAATTAAAATTGAAAAAAATTTAATGGAAAAAGAAATTCAAAATTGTCGAGAAAAATATAATGCCGCACTGGCCGATTTTCGTTTTAATCAAGGCGCCGAGGCCTTTTTGCAATTAATCAGTCAGGCCGATGCCTTTATTAACCAAAATCAGGTTTGGGCCATAACTGATTTAGCCAAAAAAGAAGAGTTGCTCGGCGCTCTTTGGCTAGTTTTAGCTCATGTAGCTGATTTTGTTTATCCGTATATTCCTGAGACCAGTGCTAAAATTAAAGAATCACTGGGCATTCATGAAGAAAAAGAATTTTTGGGCAAGGAATTTTTAGTCAAACGTTTGCCGCCGCTGTTTCCTAAATTAAATTCTTAATATGAAGCCTTATTTGATTGATTCACACGCTCATCTTCAGTTTGATGTTTATAATAATGATCGCGAAGCCATTTTGGCGAAGATGAAAGAAAAAAATATTTGGGCGATTAATATTGGTACCAATTTTAATTTATCTCAAAAAGCTATTGATTTAGCCAAGCAATATGATTTTCTTTTTGCCGTTGTCGGTTTGCACCCCATTCATTTGTTTGAATCCGTTGATCCCAAAGAAGGGCAAACAGAACCAGAAATGTTTGAAGTAGAAAAATTTCGGGCGTTAGCACAGGAAAAGAAGGTAGTCGGAATAGGCGAGTGCGGTTTGGATTATTTTCATAACCATAGCGAAAAAGAAAAGGTTCAGCAAAAAGAGGAATTTAAAAAACAGGTTGCTTTTGCTCAGGAATTAAGAAAACCCCTGGTTTTGCACCTGCGCGCTTTTAAAAATTTAGATGCTTATTACGATGCCTTACAAATTCTTACGGATTATGGATTTAATGACAAGAGTGAGCGTTCGGGCGTAGTGCATTTTTTCTCTGGTGATTTGAAAATTGCCCACGAATTTATAAAAAAAGGATTTTATATCGCGTTTCCCGGAGTTATTACTTTTGGTAATTTTTATGATAAAATTATTTCGGAATTGCCTTTAGAGCGACTGCTTGTGGAAACCGATTGCCCTTATGCGGCACCTGTGCCTTATCGGGGCAAAAGAAATGATCCAACCTTGGTGGAATTTGTGGCGCAAAAAATGGCTGCAATTAAGAATTTATCATTGGAAAAGATAGCCGAGGCGACAGTTGATAATTGCTTTAATCTTTTTAATTTATGAAAAAAGTTTTAGCTTTTTTGCAACAGGAATGGGTTTTGATTTTAATTCTTTTGGTTGTAGCAAGCGTGACGCGGTTTTTATATCTGGGACATCCCAACCAAACGGTTTTTGATGAAGTTTATTTTGCTCGCTGGGTGACGAATTATTATAGAGGTGAATTTTATTTTGATATTCATCCACCCTTGGCGAAAATGATGCTAGCGGCCTTAGCAAAGATTTTTGGTTATGCCGATGCGGGCAATACAGATTTTTCTAAAATCGGCAACGCCTACCAGACCGATTTTTATAAATTTTTACGAGGGGTGGAATCGTTTTTTGGCGTGATTTTAATTTTGGCTGTTTATGCTTTGGGCAAAAAAATGTTTAAGAATAAATGGCCCGGATTTTTCGCTGCTCTTTTAGTAACTTTTGATAATGCGATTTTAGTTCAGTCACGTTTTATTTTCACCGATGTTTTTCTTTTGGCTTTCGGCGTGATTGGCCTTTATTTTGTTTATCGATTAAAGGAACATAAAAAAATTAATTCCGAATCATTTGTTGATCTATTTTTTGCAGCTCTTTTTTTGGCCGGGAGCATTTTAATTAAATGGACAGGATTAATTTTTGTCGGTGTGGGATTTTTTGTTTTGCTTTTAGACAGCCTAAGAGATGAAAAGAAAAAATTTATTTTTTTCTTGAAGGAAGCAGTCATCATGGGCGCAATTATTGTTTTGGTTTATTTTGGTGTTTTTGCTGCTCATTTATTGAGTTTGCCTTATACCGGCGGGCCGAATGCCGATGGCTTTTTAAGCGCCCGTTCTCAAAGCGCTTTGCTTGGCAATCAATACTATGGCAAGTATCAACCCCCGAATTTAATTAAACGAATTGTAGAGTTGAATGGTGTAATGTATAAGGCTAATGCGAGTATTAATCAGCCTCATCCTTATGCTTCGAAATGGTATAGTTGGCCTATAATGGCTCGGCCGATTTTTGATTGGCAGCAAGCTTTGGAAGGCGAACAAAAAACTGCTCGAATTTATCTTTTAGGAAATCCTTTAATTTGGTGGTTGGGGCTATTTTGTGTTGTTTTTGCTTTCTTTGCTTTAATTGATGAGTTGCATTTTAAAAAGAAGACGGTTTATTTTGAGCCACTTTTAGTTTTGATGCTCGGTTATATTGGCAATTTATTACCCTATACTTTGATTGCGCGACCGGCTTTTCTCTACCACTACTTTCCTTCTTTCATTTTTATGGCTTTGATAACTGGTTTTGTGTTGTGGTTCTTTTTGAAAGATAAGCCGGTAGCGTTGATTTTAATTTTTCTTATCATTATTCAAGCTTTCATTTATTTCGCGCCATTAAGTTACGGTTTGCCACTAACCGATGCTCAATTTGAAGCACGAATGTGGTTTAATAATTGGAGATAAAATGATGATCAAAAAATTTGGTAAAAGCGTTTCGTTTGCTTGGGCAGGTATTAAAGAGGCTTTTCGTGGTCAAAGTTTTCGGATCATGCTGGTTTTAGCTCTTTTGGCTATTGTGCTGGGTGTGGTTTTGCGGCTTTCATTGTTGGAATGGGTATTTTTGGTTTTAAGTATTGGTTTTGTTTTAGCCTTGGAGATCATTAATACTGCTTGGGAATTGAGCTTAGATTATTTAAGACCAGATATTAATCCCTTGGCTGGGAAAATCAAAGATCTGGCTGCGGGAGCGGTTTTGGTTGCATCTCTTACCGCTTTGGTGATTGGTCTTATTATCTTTCTGCCAAAAATTCTTGAAATTTTGTAAAAAAGAATTAAGATAAAAGAGCAAATTCAAATCTCAAAATTGAGATGAGTAAAAGAATTTCCGAAAGAATTTTTCCCTTAAATTTTAACCTTTACATTTTCATTTTGATTTTTGAGTTTAAACTTTTGATTTTGAATACCCCCCGTAACTCAATTGGTACCTGCCTGCCGGCAGGCAGGGAGTAGCTGCCTTTTAAGTGATATGGTATTATATTATCTTTATGTTATTAAGAGTTTGAAGAATGGTTATTTGTACATCGGGATATCTAGGGATCCAATGAAAAGATTGAAACAACATAATGCGGGTATGACTCATTCTACAAAAAAAGGTCGACCGTTTAAGTTGATTTACCAAGAAGAATGTGGCACTCGGTTGGAAGCACGCCAAAGAGAAAAATTTTATAAATCAGGTTGTGGTCGAGAACTTTTAAAACAAAAATTAGAAGACTCTTTAAGTTAAAAACGACTAATTAGATTTTCGATGCCCCCCGTAACTCAATTGGTAGAGTAGCTGCCTTTTAAGCAGAAAGTTGCAGGTTCGAGTCCTGCCGGGGGGACAATAAATAAAATTTATAGTTTAAAGTAGCGAATGAAAGAACTTAACAGGCGGGAATTTTCTTCGAAAATTCCCGCCTGTTTTTTTGATAATCTTTTTCTTTAAGCGTTGTGTTTTATTTCGATGACGTCGCCATCTTGAACTACATAATTTTTTCCTTCGGTTCGAATTAATCCCTTTTCCCTCGCTTGAGCAAATCCGCCCGCGTCTAAAAGATCTTTCCAGTTAATGACCTCGGCTTTAATAAAGGCTCTTTCAAAATCAGAGTGAATTACTCCGCCAGCCTGAGGAGCTTTTGTTCCTTTTTTGATTGTCCAAGCACGGGTTTCATCCGGGCCTGTGGTGAAAAAGGTGATTAAATCAAGAATTTCATAAGATTTTTTAATAAGCAAATCAAGTTCTGTTTCAGTTGGCAAGCCTAGTTCTTTTCTTTCTTCTTTGGATAAATTCACTGCTTCATACTCGGTGAGAAGATCTATAATCAAATAAGGCCAGTGGTTTTTGTTAAATTCATCAATAATACTCTGAGGAACTTCTTCGTCTTTTCCATTAAGCAAATAAAGTCGGGGTTTTAAAGTTAGTAGCTGATACTTATTTAACTCTTTAAGCTCGTCTTCGCTAAAAGTTTGTTCAAAAAGAATTTTTCCTTTTTCAAGAAATTGCTTGGCTTTTGATAAAGCAGCATAATCTCGCATTGCTTCTTTATCGCCTCGTTTGATATCGCTTTCCAAACTGCTGAGTCTTTTTTCAACAGTTTCCAAGTCTTTTAAAATTAATTCTGTATCCAAAATATCTTTATCGCGTAGCGGATCAATACTATTTTGGGTGTTGATGATTTTATTATTGGTGAAAGCACGCAAAACATAAAGAATGGCATCGGTTTCCCTAATATTAGCTAAAAATTTATTACCTAATCCTTCGCCTTGGCTCGCTCCTTTAACTAATCCAGCAATATCAATAAAATCAATTGTGGCATAAATTTTCTTTTGAGAATGGGTGAGATCCGCTAAAAGATCTACTCTTTCATCGGGAACAGCAACAACGCCGATATTGGGATCGATGGTGCAGAAAGGGTAATTAGCTTTGTCTACTTGTTTTTGAGTTAATGTTTCGAAAAGAGTGGATTTGCCTACGTTGGGCAATCCAACAATTCCAATAGAAAGTTTCATAGTGTTGAAGAGAAGTATTTTTGAAAGGCGCTTAAGTCGGTGTTGAGATTGGGAGCAGATACGACCTAGCAACAGAGCGGTGGGTGCAGGATTCGAACCTGCGAGAGGATTTCTCCTCAACTGGTTTTCAAGACCAGCGCCTTAAACCACTCGGCCAACCCACCGCTCTGTTGCTAGAAGATATTAGTCTTTTGCTGCGAAAATGCGTTGCGGCCTTCTTTATTATTAAATTTTAATTATAAAAACGCAAGAAAAATTTTCAAATCGAAAGGATGAGAGGAGGCGGCGAAAACAAACCTCGATTTTCTTTTTTCTTCAATAAGGTTTATAATAATGAATAATGGAGCCTTCAATTTTATATATTATTTTTTCTATTATTGAAATTATGCTGATGTTTATGGAGCTCTTTTTTATT
>Ga0208198_1002283_pt1 | contig 14667 bp, 18 predicted proteins | sample AD_JPNTR2_MetaG_FD_184446 | JGI IMG/M metagenome (GOLD analysis project Ga0208198, IMG submission 184446) | Active sludge microbial communities of municipal wastewater-treating anaerobic digesters from Japan - AD_JPNTR2_MetaG (SPAdes) (version 2) | ecosystem: Engineered > Bioreactor > Anaerobic... | reverse complement strand
TTGTTCAATGACCTGATTCATTTGGTTAATCTGCGCTTGAACTTGTTGCGGGTCCATTTGAGGATTTTCTTGATCCGAAACAAGTTCAGGAGGCATTGATTTTTTTAGTCTCTCTGCGATATCCTGTGCGCCTGGCCAGTCCATTCCCTTTACTAAAAGGTCTCCTGCCATTTGCATTATGCTTGGATATGCTCTAATTAATTGCTCCATTGAGGATGCAGCTTCGAGGCGTTTTGTCGCAAAACTTGGTCCGGCTTCCACAACAACATCATATTTTCCAACGCCAAGCTGATAATGTTTTGATTTCCCATCTCTCTCGAATTCTTCATTAATGCGAATGAGTTCTTTTTCGCCGTCCTCACCGATAATGATCGCAGTGCGAGGCGCGTCGTATATTTTTGGAATCAAATCAACAATGATTCGACCTGCGTGTCTCAATGATCGATTCAAGTTATCCATTAGATGAAAGTTACTTGTTTGCGATTGTGCATTTCTGCGCTGGATTGCAATGCCTGACACCTCTTGAGATCTTGCACCAAGGGCGGCGTCATAGATTCCAGTGGTTGATTTCAAGTCATCGGCTGACATCATCGCGGCTTGAGTGATTGCTTGCACTGCTGGCTCAAATGAATTTCTTTGAGGCGGCGGCACTGGGACACCTGCAATTGTCGTTGGCTTATATGGCAAATAAGCGTGATTTTTCTTGTTAGCAGTTTTCCACATATATTCATATTGTGGTGGGATTTGTCCCTCTGCCACAATAAAGGGAATGCGAGGAGCTAAAGCAATGGTTTCAGTTTCCGTACTTTTCCAATAATTAAACATGCGTTGCGGATCTTTTGCGTGCCGAACGATGCCCTCGACAATGCGACGGCCATCGAGATCTAGCTCGTCACCATAGACAGGAATGATTGGAATATATCTCCCAGGCCAATCTGATTTTTCGAGAATCTCCATTCCATTTAATTTGCAATATTTTATCTCTGGAATTTTTGTCATGCGCTTGGTGACGATCTTAATATTCTCAGGCAAGCCCTCGGGATACAATTCATCCAGTTCACTGACTTCTATTGTCTCGCCGTTTTCCAGCAAGGCAATTTCAGCAGTTCGAAATTCCTTATACCAATAGAGTGCAATTCTGCACTGATCTTCAGTGATCCAATCGTCTTGATGATCAGTGCCAAGAGAGGACCAATCACTCAAGCGGCAAAGATCTGAATCAGAATATTCGTCATCAAAGTCAGATTTTAAAACATTCTCAAAGATCATTCCCCAATTGGCGTCACTTCCATCCGGCTCTTTATGAGCTGGATCTAAGACCACATTAAAATGATTTTTGATCATCTTGACTAGAATTTCTTGATCAAAAGACGTGGCACTAACCCAATCGGTCGTTATATAGAAATAACCGAAACTTTTGCAAGCTGCACCTTCAAAAGCCCAATCATAAGCGGTGTCAGCATTCGAGTTGACTTCTATATGCTTGATCAAGCCTTGATATATTTTGGCAGTCTCAATGTCTGCTTTCTCATCTACTGGATAAACTTTAATTGCAGGTCTATTTTGCCTTTGATCATTTGTGACTTGCCTTAAAAATTGTGGAATACGATTGATTGTTAAACAAGGTCTGCCGTCTAACTCTCTTTCTCTTCTGACCTCTTCCGGCCATTGTTCGCCCAATCGAAAGACAAGATCATCATAGGCATCGGCTCGCATTTCCGATTCTGCTTCCATAGCAGAAAGCCATCTCTTTTTTGCCGTTGCGATGATATCATCATCTGACTCATTGTCCTTTGACTCCACATCTTTAACAGTGGTTTTCTTCAGCTTCACATCATCGGACTTTGATTTATTTTTTTCTTCTTTGTATTCCACAAATTGGATTTTGAACTGATAAATTGTTTAAGCAAATTAAACAGTTAACACGAAACTTTATCCCATCCATCCCGAAGGTCCTGTCATAAATGGAACAACTTCACTAGGCTTTTGAACCAATGGAAACTTAGCGCCGAGTTTTTGGTCCACAATTCTTGCCATGCAGTCAAGCATGTCATCATGCACAGACACGGGGAAAACTTCAAACTCGTCATCGATGAAAGTCTTGACGAAATCTATCTGCTGGCTTTGGAAATCTTTAAAATAAAGCTGTTCGGGCAAATAAAACCGACCTGCCTCGAAGATCGGTGTTAATTTTTTGATTCGATCAATCTTGCTTTCATTTCCACCTAATGGTTCAATTTCAAAGCGATAGTTTTCTTCTTCCATCACATATTGAATGTGCTCAATGTCGGATTGAATGCCATATTTCTCATAACCAATTTTCAATGGGTTCCATTTCCGATGCAGGTCGAAAAGCCTGTTCGTTTTTTCACTTAGATTCAATCGATCTCTGATACCGTCTAGCAAATAATAGTTATTGTCAGATGATAGACCTATGACGAGCATCACTGTGTAGTCACTAGACCTTTTCTTCTCATTCGCAGGATCAACCAAAATATATTTATTGAAATTTTCAGTTTGTTTCAATTTCTTGTAAAACCTAAGCCATTCTTTTTTAAATCCCATTAAATTATCCGCCAGAGGGTTTTGAAGCATTTGACACGAAAACGTGAAGCTGCCTTGATCGCGCATTTTATCTGCTAGACCTTTTTTCGACATTAGTACAGGCTCGCCGTCCATTCGTCCATTGTCCGTTGCAGGATAAATGCGCTTGATTGCAGTGCCTCGATTCATGATCTCTCGATAGGTGTCCTTCGAGTGATATCGAGTGCCAATGAAACGCTTGATGCCATTCTCAACGCCTAAGTTGAGAGACAACTCCCAAGCTTCAGTCACTTTTTTAATTTGATCAGGAGTTGAAACTGATTCTTTCGTCACCACATCGTCATAGACCAAAATTTTAAAATGCTTTGACGTGGGTTGACCATCGACTAATCCCCAGGCCTCGACTGTCGCCTCTTTGGGATTTGATTCGCGTTTGACAATGATGCCGCGATCCACAGACCATCGATCGGATTCGCTTTCAGGCTTATCGAATAAAATGTCTTTGAATAGGCCTTTCAAATAGACATTATTTTGAAGCTCTAATTTTATTTGAGACAAAAATGCCTTTGCAATCGATTTCGTGTGGCTGAAAATCCCAATCGTGACCTCAGGATCGTTCAAAATATCTTTGATTGAAAGCCCGAAGGTGATGACGCTCGTTTTAAAGTGTTCACGCGCCCAGAGGTCCAAATATCCATTCGGTGCCGCCTCGACTTCTCGACATCGATCATAGACCCAGTCTCGATTCATGTCCGAGCGATTGCAAGCAATTGACAGGAGAAAAAATAAATCATTCTGACATAACAGTCTTTGAATCTTAATGTCTTTTTCATTGAGGACGTCGAGATAAAGACTATTTGATTGCTCTCTAGTGAGACCTTGCGAAATCATTTTTTCTTTTTGAGTTCTTCGATTCTCTTTTCGAGTTCCTCTTTGGCCACTGTGAAGTCAATTATGCCTGTGACGTTTTGATTGACGTCAGACTCGACTTTCGTATTCCGGCTCCATTTGCACATGTTTTGAAGCGCAAAAATATGCATCTTAGTATCGGTTTCAGCCTTTCGCACAGCACTTCGAATAAGTTCATAGCGCGTGTAGACTAAATTTTGAGACTTAAATTCCGTAAAACCGAGTCCAGTGGCGCGTTTGATGGCTTTTTCAATCGTATCGACCGAGCACTTAAAAAACGCAGCACAGTCCTCAGTGCTAGGATCAAGGCGACAAAATGCACCTAGTTGAACGATATCAATATCGATGCGAGGCCTACCGCCTAAATTTACTTTGGCCTTGTCCTTTGTTTTGGTCTCGTCTTTGGTCTCGTCTTTGGTTTTGGTTTTGTCTTTGATTTCTTTTTTTTGTTTAATTGGTTTTGGCTTTTTCACTGCAATCACCATTTTCTATTTTTGTCTTTCGAATTATACTCATTGTTTCTTCCCTTTAATGGGATTCAAGATCTACTTCAATCATTGGTTAATTCCGCTTTCTTGCCGGTGTATTTTTCCCACCTGGCCACTATGACGTCGCAGTATTTTTGATCGAGCTCCATTATTAAGCATTTTCTATTTGTCTTTTCGGCGGCAATTAATGTGGTCCCAGAACCACCGAATGGCTCATATATAAAATCACCAGAATCTGTCATCGCGAGAATATGACTCTCAGGAAATTCAACTGGAAACATCGCAGGGTGATCAATTCCGTGATTTCTAGCTTTCTGAGGTGTCTGATGAACAACGGTTGCCATTTGAGAGAAATCACGAATTTTTTTGTTCTTTGGTCCATTATACGCTGTTATTGATCCGTCTTTTTGTCGTATAGAGCCATGTTGTTTACTATTTGCACTTTTGTTCTTAATTGTAAGATTCAAATCAAAAGACTTTTCACCGAAAATAAATATCCATTCATGCTGAATCGCAAACATTGCTGTCAGATTTCCAATTGAACACCCTTCCCCTTTATCCCAAATATTCCAAGACAGAAATTTCAAACCACAAGATCTAGCTTCTTTTATATAATCATCCCAATATGGATTGACTTCGCCATTCTTTCGGGAATATCCAAGATTTACTGCATAATAAGACACATACCCAACTGATGTAGAAATAAATTTTGATAAGTATTCTGTGCTTAATTCTTTCCCACCATTATATTCTCGCTGATCCGCATATGGTGGCGATGTGAAGCATAAATCTGCGTGGTCATTTTTAAAAAGCTTATCTAATGCATCAATTGAAGTTGAATCACCACACATAAGCCTATGATTTCCAAGTTTATAAATATCCCCTAGCTTTGTTTTAGGCTCAACATGCTCAGGGATAGAATCCTCATCACATCCTGGCTCTAATTTCTCAGTTTCAATCAATTTAAAATCTGGAATTCCTAGCATGTCGAGATCAAAATCAGGACCAAAATCTAAAACGTCCGTGTTTAGCATTGCGAGATCAAGTTCTGCCATCTCTTGAATGGTATTATCGGACACCATGAATTGATACTCTTCGGCCTCGCTATCAAAGTCTTGATAATCGACTGGCACTTGATTCTGGCCCATTTTGATTGCAGCTAGCAGACGGCCATGACCTGCACAGACAAAACCTGATCGATTGCTTACAATGATCGGATGACGCCAACCTTGGTGCCTGATCAATCTTTGAAGCAGATCAATTTGCTTGTCGCTGTGCTTGTTCGGGTTCTTAGGATTCGGAACAAGCTTTATAATATCGACTAATTCTTTGAATTCGCATTTTATATCCATTTAAATGAGGGTACGCGCCCGAAATGTTTATTCAATTTAAACAATTGCAGACTATTTAAAACCTTGACCAAAGCCTTTATTTCGAAAAACAATCAAAGGATGCTTGAAACAAAAATGCATGCAATAATTGAAGAAGCAGGGGTTGATTTAATTATTCCAAAGGCTCCTGAGCCACGAATTCCTATCACTGTCTGGGTATCTCGCAAAGACAAGGACCGATATGATTTGATTCAATACAAAACGCGCAAGAGTTTTTCAAAGGTTTTGAGAAAGGTCATCATAAAGGCAATTGAGTCTTATGATGAAAAATTGAATCCTAACACCTAGATCCAGGTGCCGACGACGCATTCGTCATCCGTTTCCGATCTCTGAAGAAATGCCTTTGTATTTTTGAAATGATTATTGACGTACTCGATTGCCTTGAATCGAGTTTCAGCTTCGAATTTCAACAAAATTTCTTCGCATGGTCGAGGATTTTCAAATTTGAATATCTGCCATTTTCTCAAGACAAAACTCCCAGGATGATCGAGAGGACTGTCACAGAGCACGAACATTTCAAGATACATATCAAACCCACCGTCATCATTGAATTCCACATCAATTTCGGACAATGTTTCTCGTTTCACTTGATCACGGATTTTTTCAATTTCTTGAACAATAAGTGTGGCCAAATTTGTGGTCCACAAGAAGAAATCATCTCGTCCAACACCGATTTGATCACAAAGATTGATGGCGTCTAAAACCATTTTTCTATCGTTTTCTTGTTTCGTCATCGATATCCGGCCCAGCCGTTCGTTTTTGGAATTTCCAATTCTGCCACGAAGAAATTCAACATCAATGTGATCAACATCAAAGGAATCAAAATGATTCCCAGGATCAGAGCAAGTGCAATCACGCAAAGCAAAGTCGTTATTTTTTTCACCATTTCCATGCTCATTTTCGATCCAAGATTGTTGCGGGCACGTTTAGCGCATCCATGATCCAACAAAAGCAATAGGCCGCCGCGAACAAAGGCATGAAGAAAACAAAAAACACGGCCAAAATAGGCAAAGCTATAGTCCACGCAAAAATATGTTTCAGCATTGGATTTTTCGCTCCTCAATCAAGCTTTGAGTTTACACTTTTCAAATGATGATGGCATCTAGTTTCAGCGACGAAATCAAAATATATTTTCTCGAATTCTAACAACTTTTCTTTTCTCTCTCTTATTTCATCATCATAGTGTTTCGAGTGAACTTTGATGAGCCATTCAGTTCCACTATAAATTTCATATTTGAATCCCAATTCTTGAGACCTTTCGATTGATAAACGCGTGGCCAGAATATCGAGATAGTGCTCCCAAAACGTCAGAATGCGAAATTGATAATGGTTCAAGTTTTGCGTGTGCATCCAAGCTGATTTGAATTTCCCTTCAGTTTTGTTCAATTCTGCTCTCACTTGATGAGCTATGTCGTTCTCAGGCAATGATTGAAATGAAGTGCCGTGACTTTTTGCAAGGAATGCCTTGATCGTCGGCAAATGTTCGGGATAACCAAACTCTGTGAGTTTTTCTCTTTCCCATATTTTCGGATCATCATGGATTCGCAAATAGTTGAGCAAGTGTCTTTCTAAAACGAACCATTCAGATTTTGGCACAACACTTGAAAACAATTGTTTTTGTTTCAAGAATATTTCGCCAATTTCGACAACTTCATATTTGTGTCGATATGTCGATTCTAATGATTTCGCCAGTGCAATGCCTGAACGATACGACGTTTGCGCATTGCTTGAAACATTCATCAACGCAAGACATACCAATGCACCTATGATTTTCACAATCGACACTTCCTAATTTTCTTCGTTTGATTTATTTTTGATCCGTTCCTTCTACGTTTCTCGATTCTCTGTCTAATTTTCTACTGTTTAACCAAATTGACTCACTCCCCATGGCCAAAGCCAGGGGCTTTACGTCACGCGTGGTAAAGGAAATCGAATTCACATCATGACGAACATAAATGAAATTGTTTGGTCTGATATCTTTTTCAAACCATTTGTAATCCATCGCTCCCGACTCATTGAACTTTTCAGGATTTTTTTCTCTCAATTTGTCCATTTCAATGACTGCGAATTGTCCAATTTTTTCGATATTTTTCAAAGTGTTCAATGCCATTCTAATTCTCCAAAATGTAGTTGATTTGATTTCTTTGTTTTGCAGTGAGGTTTTTCTGCTCACCTGTTTTGAATTTGAATTCTATAGAATAACCATTATAGTTTTTAACAAAGCTCATCTTCCCTTTTTTTATTGATTTTTGTCCCTTGATTTTTTACAGCGAATCAACCATCGCCATCGCCATAGCCAAAGCCAGAGCCAAAGCCATAGCCAAAGCCAGAGCCAAAGCCATCGCCATCGCCAGAGCCAAAGCCATCGCCATCGCCAAAGCCAGAGCCATCGCCATAGCCATCGCCAAAGCCAGAGCCATCGCCATAGCCATCGCCAAAGCCAAAGCCAGAGCCAGAGCCAGAGCCTAAATTCATACTGTCCATGGTTCTATTGCCTTAATTGCTTTCATCGCTTTTTCTGAGCAATATAAAATTTCAAAACCTTGAGGGCTGACAATATCGGTTCTAAAAACTGGCATCCCAAACTTATTAATTCCGTTCGCTGGCCCAGTGGTTGCAACTTGCGATAAACTTGCGCCCGACCATTGCCATAATCTTATAGAATCTTTCAAAGTAATTGTGTCGCCTACTCGCTTTTTCAAAAATCCTGCATGAACTCCTGCCGTGTGGGATCTGACAATCACATAGGGAATTTCTGCCTTGTCTTCTAATTTGCCATCCATTTAATTCTCCAAAATGCTAAGAATTTGTTTTCTTTGTTTTTCGCTCAATGTTTTTTGCTCGCCCATTTTGAACTTAAACTCTAGGTCCTCCGCAAGCTGAATATGGAAATCAGAATACTTTTCTGGATCTGACATAACCTCGAGCCAAGCGTCATGCACTAAATCTTGATCAGAGTCAGACTCGATCACTTCATTTTCCCATTGTTGGAAACCCAAGCGTTGATCTCACTTCGGTCAAACTTGATCAATTTCCCAACTTTATAAAATGGAATTTGTTTTCGTTTTATCATTCGATACAAAGTATCTTTTGAAATTCCCAAATAGTCGGCAATTTCTTTGCTTGAATACAAAGTTTTTTGAACATCACTGTCAGCTTTGATCATGCTGACAAAATAAACTCGCTAAACATCAAAGACAACCAATAATTAATATTGACTAAACTTTTCGATCCGTGACGTCAACCCAAAACCAATATAAATTGGCGTCGTCTATGAGTTCTGAAACTTTCGGCATGAACTGAATTGCTTCCACTTCTGGCCCTAATACTTCTTTCTTGATTCGAAACAAATCAGACCAAGAGTAGATTGGTTTTGAGTCGGATCTCCTGACCATAACCTTGTCATATGTTCTTCCATTTCGAGTGAAATTGACAAACACTTGCACAATGTATCGATTGTTTTGGAAAACAAAGTCAGGCCTAAAAGTCGAGTTTGGGTTTAAAGCCAAGTGTTTTGCCACGGCATCTTGCGTGACATTCTCAAATCTATTCCACTCAAGTTTTTGTTTTCGTCTGCCCTCGGCCTCGCTAAATCGTCTTTGCTTTCTGTTCATCGCCATTTAAGGAATTCTCCATTTCTCAATAATATTGTCCAAAGAATTTTCTTGTGATCCTGTTAGTTCCCCGCGACCCAATAATGTGTCCATTTTGTAAACAAAATTCGCATTAAATTCCGGATTATTTCCCGTTTCAACCCAATCAAGAATTCGATTAATTTTTTCTTCTTGAATATTTTTGCGAGATTTTCTTTCAAAGTCATAGGCAATGATTTCTTTCATTGGTCCATTCGAAATGCATGTCAAAAATTGCGGGCGCAGACCAACATTATTTTTGAGCGAGTCAAGCGTTGCAGCACTAGCCATAAAACAAAGATCCTTATTTACAATTTTCAAAATGTTTTTTGCTATTCTCGTCCCATTTCTATTTGTGAAAAAAAATCTTTCTTGCAATATGTCTCCGTCTATCAATCTCGATTGGACTTCAACTTCTTCGCCTTTATAAAATTCTTTTTTCGAAACAATGCTTGAGCTATTGTCTTTCATTTCAACCTGCCTTTTATTTCCCCTCTCAAATCAGTCATAAATGCTTTTGCAAAAGAAACCAATTCAAAGTCTCGATTGCGAATTCTCTTCTCTGTGAATTTGATAATTTTCAAAACGCATTCGTTTCCGGTCTAAATTCTTGACGCTTCAAAACTGATTTGATCCAATTTTTTCAGCATATATATTGATAATGCGACTTCATTCTCACCTCATCGTTTAAAACGCGCTAGATTAAATCAAAACTCAGACCTCTCATGGATACATAGACCTATCCATTTAAATTCAATCGCGGCGCGTTCTTTCGTCAATTTTAACGTATCCAAGAAAAATCTCAATCAACTCCTCCCTTGTTTTTTCTCAAAACTCTTTTGCGTCTCTGCGTCAAGTTTGAATAATCGGATTATTGTGCATTCGGTCAAGCCGATCACTTTCTTCGCATTGAATTCGATTATGAGCCTGTCGTTTTCGAGCACTCGAAGCTTTTGCAATAAATCTTGAGGCCCTTCCACGCAATTTGACGTGTCAGCTTCGTTTTGAAAATTCTTGAAATGAAATTCAAACTCAGCTCTGCAATAAACTTTTATTGGCAAATATTGCCTGAACGCTGGCATTGCTCGCAAAACGTCTATCGATGAATTTCTCTCCCAGGCCATGAAAAGCGCCGAAGGAATGTTCTTTCCTTTGCCGATATGCCTCCTGCCGTTTTTCTTGATCCTCACTCGTCCAGGAATCTTGACTTGAAAAATCATCGTGCTCATTTGCTGCTTCCCCCTTGTTGAAATAAAAAATTGAGTTTCGATTGTTTCATTCTTCTCCATCCCAAACTTTCTTCGAGTGTTTCATGTGCTTTTTAAAAATAGCAGCGACTTCATTGATCGTCATTTTGTCTTTGAGTTCTTTCATCGAGTAAGGAAAATCAATCATGCAAAAATCAGCCGTGTATTTTGGGAGCTCCCAAAAGTTTAACTTCGATTGAGCACAATCGCAGGTGCATTGCATGGCCAAGCTTTTTGAACCTTCCTTGATTGTCTTGACGAACACCACGCCGATGTCACCGCATAGCTTGCAGTTTTCATGATTTTGAAAAACTTCCCTTTGGCCAAATTTTGAATGCCTTTTGATTTCGTTTACCTTGAAAGCAAAATCATTCACTCCTGGCTTTTGCTCTTTCATGCAAAATTCTTGGACAATTTTTTCAAACTGAGAATCATCCAAAGGTTGAATAATTTCAAAAATCATTTTCAATCGCTGCGTATTGAAAAACGCTTGGCCAAAAAAACCCTGCAATTGATCAATGCATTTTTGTCTGCAAATATCAGAAATCATCTAAACAACTTGGGGAGTAAATCACCTGCTGCGGTCAAACTACCGTTAGTTTTTTTGGTTTTAGCAAATTGTATTTCCTCTGCACGCCAACCTTCCACTTTCGGCTGGCTTTCGGTTGTTTTATACTTGGCTTCAAGGTCGCGTATTTCTTTGAGTGTTTTTTCGCTCTGGCTCATTTGTTGAATCGGCTCAAGATGCTCAACACAATGCCATTTTCCCTTTGTGCCAATGAAGGTTTCAAAACTTCTTTTGAACGGCGAATAAGTTGGAGTGATCTGTGGAATTATGTAATTCGCATAATTGTCGATCATGGTTAAAACTTGCTCTGAAGTTATGCCAGAGCCTAAAAGCTGAAAGTATCGAGATTGCGCCTTGGCACCTATCGTCACGCCGTACGTTCCGAATTTCTCTTTAAATTTATAACATGCATTGTCAAAGTGCGAGGCGCTTGTCGCCGAAGCTTCCTTCGTATTGCTTTGCGTTGATTTTGAATGTTCCATGTCGTCTAAACCGTTTTCGTTTAGGCGGCGTTTTTGGTTTTTCTTTTTTTTATTTATTTTTTTTCTCCCTTTTAAAAAAGGGCTTCGAGCAAGAGGAGGAGGAGAAAGAGTAGGAGTAAGAGGCTTGCTTTTGCTTGAATTTGCTTTAGCGTTGCTTGAATTTGCTTTAGCGTTGCTTGAGTTTGCTACAGTTTTGCTATGATTTCGGCTCTGATATTCGTTGTCAGTTTCATCAAATGTGGATAACTCTTGATCTTGATATATCGCGTCATCTTGAAATGTGGATATCTTTTCGTCTTGTTCATCTGGCCATGGAACGTCATCAACCGCAAAATTCGACTCTTTTTCACCTTCGATATCGTCACGTTTTCTTAGGTTGGCTTGTCTTTTCAGACCGCCTTTTCGCCCTGACTCTCTGCGTGAAATCAGCCATTCGAATTGCTCTTCACTGCCATATATATAGATGCCAGATTCTCTTTTTTCGGCGAATCCGCAGTCAATCATGTCTTGATGATACGGGATAAGGGCCCAGACTTTTTCAGGGATTAAAGTCCTATTGTCGATCCAATAGTCTTGCGCAAGCCTCCAAATTGTGTGGAGTCGTCCTTTCGCTAATTCTTGAAATTCGTCTAGGTCACAATGAGCATATTTCTTTGCAATCGAAACAATCAATTTATTCCATTGCGGTGTCGTGAAAACGCTATCTTCAAAATTAATTCGCGCCATTCTGATTCCCTTTTTTGTTTAATTCTTAATTGTAGTTCCAGAACGACCATCGTCTGAAACGCAATAACCGCAAAGCTTTGCAAGGTTTTCACTTTGCAATATTTTAATTGAATTTTAATGGTGGGGATTTATAAGTTGGTTAAGCCAATTTATAGACTCTTTTGTTTATGAGTTTGTTAATTTATAGACTTTTTTGTTTATGAGTTGGTTAAGCCATAAATACCTCCTTAGATATCTCCTTTCTTCTTCTCTGGTTTTGTTTGTGGTTGGTTATAAGAGGCTTCTTGATCTGAGATCCCATCTCACTCAATGAAGCCTTTTTCTTTTTTAAAACTATGTGAAATTCTAGATTTGATTCGATACATGACATAATAGAAGTTTCTCTGCGCTGTTTAGTCATCAATGATTGAATCTTAACTTTACTAAATTTTGCAGAATTATTTACCCGCTGTATTCGTTTTGCAAATATTTTTAAACATCTTGAGAAATTTTCAACGCATTCAATGAAACTCGCTTATTAGTTGATCTTTTTTAATAAAATGTTTAATTTCAAATCTCAAACTGATAGGCGGCTTTTGTTGACGCTATCCTTTCTGTTTTGTGCAATCTCATGTCTGCGCATGCGATTACTAAATTTTACTGCGAAGGCTGAGAGTGATCTCGGCCTTTTCGGTTTTAAGACCAAAGATTTTTTGGGCTTTTTTATTTTGTTTGAAAAATTATTCGGCTGTAAACGTGTGTCGGTCGGATAATCAAAAGACCTTGAGAAATCGAGGTCTTTTTTTGGCCAAAACCGACAACCACTAGTCCAGTTTTTATTTCAAAATAAACAAATTTGTTGCAATTTTTAAAGACCAAAATAGCATTCTTGAATCTTCGAAATAATCTCGCCCGTGGCTCTTTCTAAGGTGTCTTCTTCTTGGAGGTCTTGGAGTCATAGCCCAAGGCCTTTTTTTTAGCAAAGAGATCCATAATCAGGCGTGTTTTCAAATTTATAGTTTAGTGTACATTTTTACAAACAATTGCAAATTCAAGCATATATGCTCCGAAATGATATATAATTACTGCCATGATTTGCGTCTACAAATTTAGAGTCAAAAATAATATTAAAATCCTCAACAAATGGGCTAAGGTCTCTAACTTTGTATGGAATTATTGCAACGAGACTCAAAAAATAGCTGTAAAAAGAGATAGAAAGTTTTTTACAGGATTTGATTTGAACAAACTCACTGCTGGATCGTCTAAAGAACTTGGAATTTCTTCTGAAACTATAAATTCCATCTGCGAACAATATGCGAAAAGCAGAAAGCAACACAAGAAACCGTGGCTTAGATTTAGAGGTAAAAACAATCTCGGATGGGTGCCTCTTAAGGGTAGAGCTATCAAATTTGAAAAAGATTGTTTTGTATTTTATGGGAATACATTTAAAGTTTTTCTTTCTAGAGATATACCTGTTGGAACTAAATTTAAAGATGGGACTAACTTCTCGCAAGATGCAAAAGGTAATTGGTATTTGAATTTGTGTCTTGAAATCCTTGAAAACAAAAGAGTTGAAACTAAAAAAGCTATCGGCATTGACCTTGGTCTTAAAGATTTTGCAGCATTTTCTAATGGAGAAAAAATTGAAGCTCCACGAATATTCAGAAAGTCTGAAGAAAAAATTGCCAAAGCTCAAAGGGCTAATAAAAAAAGACTCGTTATTAGCCTGCATACAAAAATTAAAAATCAAAGAAAAGACTTCCAGCATAAGCTCTCCAATAGAATAGTTAGAGAATTTGACCATATAGCAATCGGCGACGTTAGTTCTTCCAGGCTTGTAAAAACAAACATGGCAAAATCTGTCTATGATGCTGGATGGTCCCAATTTCGACAAATGTTGGCTTACAAATCCGTTAGAGAAGGAGCCAATTATATCGAAGTTTCTGAATATTTTACTACGCAAACTTGTGCAGTATGCGGATGCATAGCTGGACCGAAAGGCCAAGCAGGTTTGAATAAGAGAGAATGGGTTTGCGAATGTGGTTCGGTCAATGATCGTGATCAAAATTCTGCATTACTTATTTTACTCCGTTCGGGACATCGAACGCCTGTTCAGGGAATCCCCTTCCTTTAGGAAGGGGAGGATGTCAAACTCCAAGACATTTTTTTCAACAGAGTGATTTATAGCCAGGCGTGTTTTCAAAAATATCGGTGATCAATTTCTCTCTCTTTTTATCTGGCATATTCGCCATTTGGTCTGCTCTAAAGATTTGAGTCCGAACAATCGCAATGTGACCACATTGAGTGCATTTCTTGCTCAATGTCAGGCAAGCAATGTCGCCGCCTAAGTCTATATCGGGATTCCAAATCAATTCCTTCAATTGAAAAAACGGATATCGATGAAATCCAAGCAGACAAAATACGTTTTGCAAAATTGAACTTTTCATAAGACCCCCCCCCTCAAACAAAATTATCTTTCACTTTTGATCATGATAGCGCAATAAAAATGCATCTACTAAATCTAACTTAACTCTATCGGAAAGCAATGAAGAGACATTGACACAAATCTTATTACGACCTTCGAACGCAATCGGTAGATTTATTTCAACTGATTCAAGAGTCACCTCATCGCATCCTCTCACATGCTCAAAACTCGCCTTTACTTTTGCGTCGTAAATGCCAATATCACCGAGATCGATTT
>Ga0208198_1002281_pt1 | contig 14672 bp, 25 predicted proteins | sample AD_JPNTR2_MetaG_FD_184446 | JGI IMG/M metagenome (GOLD analysis project Ga0208198, IMG submission 184446) | Active sludge microbial communities of municipal wastewater-treating anaerobic digesters from Japan - AD_JPNTR2_MetaG (SPAdes) (version 2) | ecosystem: Engineered > Bioreactor > Anaerobic... | reverse complement strand
TGAAGACCGCCCTCTATAAACAAGGCCTGGAATTGCTTACCCAGGTGCGCCTTTCGGGTAAGCCCGATCCCGAACCCTCGCGGGCTTCTAACAAACAGTTCCACCAACGCCATCAACGTCAACTCCAAGCGATTTCTTCTAACCTTTGCGCCTGACTTTTGTCAGTCAACCAGCATCGCTTTCAGTATCCTCGAACGGATCGACGTGGGTGAAACAAATTCTGGCATGGCGCGAGGTCAAGCGTGAACGGCACCTTTCAGTATCCTCGAACGGATCGACGTGGGTGAAACCCACTCCGCCGCCCAAATACTTCAAGCAGTACACATACCTTTCAGTATCCTCGAACGGATCGACGTGGGTGAAACCTCGTTCCGGCTAACTCCACTCCGTTTCCCAAATCCGACACTTTCAGTATCCTCGAACGGATCGACGTGGGTGAAACGTGGCGTGGGTGGTGGAGCCTGGCGTGGGTGGCGTGGGCTTTCAGTATCCTCGAACGGATCGACGTGGGTGAAACCCTGGCCCCGCACCACCTCGCGCCAGGCTCCACGCCCTTTCAGTATCCTCGAACGGATCGACGTGGGTGAAACTATTTCTTCCTGCGTCGTTACGCGATGATTACGCTAACTTTCAGTATCCTCGAACGGATCGACGTGGGTGAAACGACTCGCTGACCTTCTTGATGTGTGGTACTGGATTAACTCTTTCAGTATCCTCGAACGGATCGACGTGGGTGAAACGTATTGCGTCGTCTTCAGTGAGGTTGCAATGAGTGCTTTCAGTATCCTCGAACGGATCGACGTGGGTGAAACTTTGTAAATCTCGTGTCTTTTCTGCTTGACGCCATTTTCTTTCAGTATCCTCGAACGGATCGACGTGGGTGAAACTCTTTTCATGTCCACACCGATTGCACTTCCAGATTACACTTTCAGTATCCTCGAACGGATCGACGTGGGTGAAACTTGGAGTTCGAGGCTACGGTCAAGCCTAGAGTTTTTAACTTTCAGTATCCTCGAACGGATCGACGTGGGTGAAACCGGGCGCTTTAGCGGCGGGAAAACTTCCGTCGCGTATCTTTCAGTATCCTCGAACGGATCGACGTGGGTGAAACCAGTTGCGCGACTTCCTCATGGCATTGCAACAGCCGCTTTCAGTATCCTCGAACGGATCGACGTGGGTGAAACCATCCTCTCGGCCCGGGGCCCTGTCTCTCCTGCCGGGCCTTTCAGTATCCTCGAACGGATCGACGTGGGTGAAACTATAAGGGGGTTAACATGGATATCGCGGATGTGGTCTTTCAGTATCCTCGAACGGATCGACGTGGGTGAAACATTCCTGCGGGTTTTGGCTCTGTTATTCCCTCTCGCCTTTCAGTATCCTCGAACGGATCGACGTGGGTGAAACTCAAAGGCACGGCAGAAGAAATCTGGAGCACCATCACTTTCAGTATCCTCGAACGGATCGACGTGGGTGAAACTTTCCGGGCGTTTTAGTGGCGGGAAAACTTCCGTCGCTTATCTTTCAGTATCCTCGAACGGATCGACGTGGGTGAAACAACAATCATCTCCACTGAAGGCGGGGTCTACTCGCCTTTCAGTATCCTCGAACGGATCGACGTGGGTGAAACGACCTGCTCTACGGCAATGCGACGCCGAAGGTCGCGCTTTCAGTATCCTCGAACGGATCGACGTGGGTGAAACACCACGTTCCCCGCCAAACTTCAGGCCGCTCGTCTCCGCCTTTCAGTATCCTCGAACGGATCGACGTGGGTGAAACTCATCTGTCCTTCACCGCCCGGAGATGCCTGCCGCGTGTCTTTCAGTATCCTCGAACGGATCGACGTGGGTGAAACTCAGACCGGCGAGGTCCATGGGCCTCGCGGCGAGGTCCTTTCAGTATCCTCGAACGGATCGACGTGGGTGAAACGTGCAGGTGGGCCGACCTGCGGCGGCGGGCATGGCCGACTTTCAGTATCCTCGAACGGATCGACGTGGGTGAAACGTGCAGGTGGGCCGACCTGCGGCGGCGGGCATGGCCGACTTTCAGTATCCTCGAACGGATCGACGTGGGTGAAACAGGTGGTGACCTCACGCTCCATGCAGCCAGTACACGCCTTTCAGTATCCTCGAACGGATCGACGTGGGTGAAACGCGCCAGCGCTTGCTCTTCTCCGACAAGTCTCTTCACTTTCAGTATCCTCGAACGGATCGACGTGGGTGAAACGATGCTGATCCTGAGATTTATGTTTCGGCTGGTTTTTCTTTCAGTATCCTCGAACGGATCGACGTGGGTGAAACATGGGGAATGAGGGGGGGGGAGAGGGGGGAGAGGGGCTTTCAGTATCCTCGAACGGATCGACGTGGGTGAAACACATGCGCGTAACGCTGTGGTTGGTATCGCTTTATCACTTTCAGTATCCTCGAACGGATCGACGTGGGTGAAACTAGTCGCACGCAGACTATCTCTAAGAATGTCATTTGCTTTCAGTATCCTCGAACGGATCGACGTGGGTGAAACCGGCTCGCGAGAAGCCTTCGATATCGTGTCTTGCGCAACTTTCAGTATCCTCGAACGGATCGACGTGGGTGAAACGCTTGACCGTAGCCTCGAACTCCAAAGGGACCATGAGCTTTCAGTATCCTCGAACGGATCGACGTGGGTGAAACATTAAAAGAAGCACTAGAAACTTTCAAATTGCCGTTCTTTCAGTATCCTCGAACGGATCGACGTGGGTGAAACGCATCGTCTGCATCAATTGAGAATGCAAGCCATGTCAACTTTCAGTATCCTCGAACGGATCGACGTGGGTGAAACCTGATGGCACGACATCGCAAGATATTCCCGAAAATACGTCTTTCAGTATCCTCGAACGGATCGACGTGGGTGAAACATGATGATTGCTTTTCTGACTGGCTTTATTTTATCAGATCTTTCAGTATCCTCGAACGGATCGACGTGGGTGAAACCGGTTACTCTGGGACTCCACAACAGCGCTATGAACCTTTCAGTATCCTCGAACGGATCGACGTGGGTGAAACGTACTATGGACATTTGTTCTAGTATGGTGTACTATGCTTTCAGTATCCTCGAACGGATCGACGTGGGTGAAACATCGAGGACATTCGCGGAATACTGGCTTTTCTTAGCGCTTTCAGTATCCTCGAACGGATCGACGTGGGTGAAACCCGTTCACTCGTGGAAATGCCGCACATGTTGGTAGGCTTTCAGTATCCTCGAACGGATCGACGTGGGTGAAACGATAGCCAGACGGGGCGGATTGCTCCGCCCCGTCATCTTTCAGTATCCTCGAACGGATCGACGTGGGTGAGACTACTACTTCTCCGGTGACACTTGGGGCCGAAAATTCACTTTCAGTATCCTCGAACGGATCGACGTGGGTGAAACGATTTTGAGCTGCTGTTTCTTTCACCCACGCCAACACCTTTCAGTATCCTCGAACGGATCGACGTGGGTGAAACTGATTTGTCTATTGTGTGCAGCCACCCCGTCAGATTTCTTTCAGTATCCTCGAACGGATCGACGTGGGTGAAACTGATTTGTCTATTGTGTGCAGCCACCCCGTCAGATTTCTTTCAGTATCCTCGAACGGATCGACGTGGGTGAAACTTTTCTTTCGCTCATCGGCACTGTGACAAACTCGTTTGTCTTTCAGTATCCTCGAACGGATCGACGTGGGTGAAACTAGTCTGGAGGTGCTTTGTGGAAAATCTCTATTTGCCTTTCAGTATCCTCGAACGGATCGACGTGGGTGAAACCAAGTCAAAAAGAAACCTCAATGCCAGCAAATCATCACTTTCAGTATCCTCGAACGGATCGACGTGGGTGAAACGGGGTGGGTGGCGCGATTGTAGGCAGAGGTGTGGCTGTTCTTTCAGTATCCTCGAACGGATCGACGTGGGTGAAACGCTATTGGCTGCGTGATGCACGACGAGAAGTATAATCTTTCAGTATCCTCGAACGGATCGACGTGGGTGAAACTAAGGGGCGCAAACCGGATGAGATTTTCGTTGGTGTTCTTTCAGTATCCTCGAACGGATCGACGTGGGTGAAACCCGGTTCCGCGGCTTCCTCCTCTTTTTCAAACAACTTTCAGTATCCTCGAACGGATCGACGTGGGTGAAACAACGGCACGTTCGATAGCGACTTATCGGGGTGGACTATCTTTCAGTATCCTCGAACGGATCGACGTGGGTGAAACAATGTCAAGCAGATTCCTTGCCATCGTGAGCCTCCTTTTCTTTCAGTATCCTCGAACGGATCGACGTGGGTGAAACCACGCCAGGTGCTAATTGGACAGGAAAAGGCTGTGCAACTTTCAGTATCCTCGAACGGATCGACGTGGGTGAAACTATCTGTCGGGCCACAGTTTCGACCCGCTCTCGGATCTTTCAGTATCCTCGAACGGATCGACGTGGGTGAAACACGCAATCCGCCGCGCGCTCTTGGATTACTCTTTCACTTTCAGTATCCTCGAACGGATCGACGTGGGTGAAACCCTTGAAGACCCTGAATATTACTTCTCCGGTGACACTCTTTCAGTATCCTCGAACGGATCGACGTGGGTGAAACGGCGCAGCTCTATCCGATCTTGCAGCGTTGGCCAGCTTTCAGTATCCTCGAACGGATCGACGTGGGTGAAACATCTACCGTGACACCACTTTGACCGATGTCCCATCTCTTTCAGTATCCTCGAACGGATCGACGTGGGTGAAACAATATCAAAGATATTCTCAAGATTGTTCTCGCTTTCCTCTTTCAGTATCCTCGAACGGATCGACGTGGGTGAAACCGCTGTCCCAGCATAGCGTGCTCTCCCGCGCAATCCTTTCAGTATCCTCGAACGGATCGACGTGGGTGAAACATGAATTTGTGGTCAACACCTTGCGCGACCTCTATGACCCTTTCAGTATCCTCGAACGGATCGACGTGGGTGAAACCCCTACCCATGTGCTCATGAAAAGCATCTCAGAATCTTTCAGTATCCTCGAACGGATCGACGTGGGTGAAACGAATTTCATTTCATTTCCTCCTTTTGAGTCGAGGCCTTTCAGTATCCTCGAACGGATCGACGTGGGTGAAACGTTGTTGGCGCTGGCGCAGCAAAGCCACACTAAAATGTCTTTCAGTATCCTCGAACGGATCGACGTGGGTGAAACTCCGGTGTGTCCGCACCCCAGGACAGGATATTGCTCCTGCTTTCAGTATCCTCGAACGGATCGACGTGGGTGAAACAACGTAACCCGCCCTGGCACACCAGGCGCTAATTGGACTTTCAGTATCCTCGAACGGATCGACGTGGGTGAAACACGGGAATGGTGTAACACCATTCCCCTTTAGTGAAAGTCTTTCAGTATCCTCGAACGGATCGACGTGGGTGAAACCTTACGGCGGCACTCCTATGACGCAAGATTGTAGCTGCTTTCAGTATCCTCGAACGGATCGACGTGGGTGAAACTTTACCGCAATGTCCATCTTAGACGGCATCGTACCCAAGCTTTCAGTATCCTCGAACGGATCGACGTGGGTGAAACATGCCCGGTATCTCCGTCGCCACGAATGAAGTGACGACTTTCAGTATCCTCGAACGGATCGACGTGGGTGAAACCGTGTTCGAGAAGGCGCCCAGCATCGGGCAGAAGGCCTTTCAGTATCCTCGAACGGATCGACGTGGGTGAAACTTAGCTGCCTTGCCTAGTTTGATGATCTGCACTTTTGCCCTTTCAGTATCCTCGAACGGATCGACGTGGGTGAAACCAGTAGTGATGAGCTGCTCAGGCGTCATTGCCAGGACTTTCAGTATCCTCGAACGGATCGACGTGGGTGAAACCTGCCCGCCGTGCACCACTTCATTTGGATGGACAACCTTTCAGTATCCTCGAACGGATCGACGTGGGTGAAACCAAGCGCCCTGGTGCGAAACTGCCGCTCAGTTGCCGGTCTTTCAGTATCCTCGAACGGATCGACGTGGGTGAAACTCTGCCAGAAACTAGTGACCCATGGGTCAGCATCCATCCTTTCAGTATCCTCGAACGGATCGACGTGGGTGAAACTCGGTCAGCCAGGCGTCCCAGGCACGCGGAGCCTGCGAGTCTTTCAGTATCCTCGAACGGATCGACGTGGGTGAAACTGTTGCGATTCTGGGCGTGCAGAATCTGGTACATGCCTTTCAGTATCCTCGAACGGATCGACGTGGGTGAAACTACATTGCCGCCGGGACGCAAGACCTGATTGCCATTCTTTCAGTATCCTCGAACGGATCGACGTGGGTGAAACGTGTGGTAGTAGACGTTATTGGTCAGGGCTGAACTTCTTTCAGTATCCTCGAACGGATCGACGTGGGTGAAACGTGCGTGATGCAAGATGCTCTTGCCAGCACGCCTCACTTTCAGTATCCTCGAACGGATCGACGTGGGTGAAACCTTTGGCGGTTCTACGGGTCATGGGTTCACCTCAACTTTCAGTATCCTCGAACGGATCGACGTGGGTGAAACGAGATAGCGCGGCGCGTAACTCACGCTCCATGTTCTGCTTTCAGTATCCTCGAACGGATCGACGTGGGTGAAACGCTGGTGGCAGTAATGCTAGTACTGGTGCTAATGATCTTTCAGTATCCTCGAACGGATCGACGTGGGTGAAACCTGGAACGGCATGGTCTGCAATTACTTCGCCCCAGACTTTCAGTATCCTCGAACGGATCGACGTGGGTGAAACTCGTCGGTGTCAGAACCTGCGCTCAGACGGGTTACTCTTTCAGTATCCTCGAACGGATCGACGTGGGTGAAACTATCAGGTGCTGGCCACACCTCCAACTGCGGACGACTTTCAGTATCCTCGAACGGATCGACGTGGGTGAAACTACGTATAGACGCACCTTATCATCCTCCGGACTGTAAGCTTTCAGTATCCTCGAACGGATCGACGTGGGTGAAACTCATGGGGGCGGCCTTCCTGCTGGTGGTAGCTATCCTTTCAGTATCCTCGAACGGATCGACGTGGGTGAAACGTTAACGATCGCCCGCGTGTGATGCCTCCGCGAGACTTTCAGTATCCTCGAACGGATCGACGTGGGTGAAACCCGATGAGTTGGGGGCTGAGGCGCTTGAATTAGAGACTTTCAGTATCCTCGAACGGATCGACGTGGGTGAAACTTCGTGGTGCGGGTGTGCCTTTAGTGGTTTATCGTCTTTCAGTATCCTCGAACGGATCGACGTGGGTGAAACCAGTTTAGCAGGAGGTGACCAATGTTAGAGCCAGTGACTTTCAGTATCCTCGAACGGATCGACGTGGGTGAAACGTTGTAGCTCCTCGGAAAGGACGAGATAGTCATAGTACCTTTCAGTATCCTCGAACGGATCGACGTGGGTGAAACCGAGGGCCCGCACAGCGCCCTCATTTCTGTTCGCATCCACTTTCAGTATCCTCGAACGGATCGACGTGGGTGAAACAATCACGAGTAACGCCCCGCCGATCTCCAGGCCGTGACTTTCAGTATCCTCGAACGGATCGACGTGGGTGAAACCGCTGCAAGTTATCCTGGAACGCCAGCGCGAAGTCGCTTTCAGTATCCTCGAACGGATCGACGTGGGTGAAACGCCTTACCTGCAGATCCGCTGGGGCAACTGGTGCAGCCTTTCAGTATCCTCGAACGGATCGACGTGGGTGAAACGTACCACCTGGTACCGCCTGGTACCACCTGGTACCACCCTTTCAGTATCCTCGAACGGATCGACGTGGGTGAAACATATTTGCGACGCGAACGGAAATTTGAAAGTTTCTACTTTCAGTATCCTCGAACGGATCGACGTGGGTGAAACAATGGCTGGCTGGTGGCATGTTTCGCTATGGGGGACCTTTCAGTATCCTCGAACGGATCGACGTGGGTGAAACGACGTTGTGGTCGCTGACGAGGTGGTTGCTACTAGTGCTTTCAGTATCCTCGAACGGATCGACGTGGGTGAAACCTCTACCGGGTCATGGACGTACAACCAGAACTCATCTTTCAGTATCCTCGAACGGATCGACGTGGGTGAAACCAGGGTGTAGGTCTGCCCCGCCGTACCAGCCAGAGCATCTTTCAGTATCCTCGAACGGATCGACGTGGGTGAAACTTCTGATACCATGCGATTAGCTTTGCCAGGAACCGGGGCTTTCAGTATCCTCGAACGGATCGACGTGGGTGAAACTAGAGATATGCAGGAGTAGCAGGCATTAGTATCAGGGAACTTTCAGTATCCTCGAACGGATCGACGTGGGTGAAACCATTTTGTCGCCGGCCTGGAGCAAGCCGGTAGAAGGACTTTCAGTATCCTCGAACGGATCGACGTGGGTGAAACCCGTGAAATCCTGGGGGCTATCGAACAGGCTACCGACTTTCAGTATCCTCGAACGGATCGACGTGGGTGAAACCCCCATGCTGGATGGGCATCCGGCGCTGCTGGCGCCGCCTTTCAGTATCCTCGAACGGATCGACGTGGGTGAAACCAGGGGCAGCCGTTCCTTGATGATGTCTATCAGACTTCTTTCAGTATCCTCGAACGGATCGACGTGGGTGAAACCCTGTTTAGCGCCAGCATTGCGCGCCGCGCCCGCCCCTTTCAGTATCCTCGAACGGATCGACGTGGGTGAAACCTGTTACTGCAGCAGCTTCCGGTATCTGCTCTTCAGCTTTCAGTATCCTCGAACGGATCGACGTGGGTGAAACTTAAGCACCCACCGCGCTACTTCAGCGGCGCGAGCCTTTCAGTATCCTCGAACGGATCGACGTGGGTGAAACTGGAAGGGCTGGCTGACCCGGTGGCAGGCAACCAGCTTTCAGTATCCTCGAACGGATCGACGTGGGTGAAACTTCTCGGGCTTGCGTGTCTGCTTGATGCCAGATGTCTTTCAGTATCCTCGAACGGATCGACGTGGGTGAAACACTAGTAGACAAAAGGCTAGCGAAACCATACAAATGACTTTCAGTATCCTCGAACGGATCGACGTGGGTGAAACGACCGAGGAACCCAGCGCCAGGCCCCACGCCACCCACTTTCAGTATCCTCGAACGGATCGACGTGGGTGAAACCCTCATCATCACGAGCACCGCCACCGCGAGCACGACTTTCAGTATCCTCGAACGGATCGACGTGGGTGAAACTGAGTTGCTGCGGAACTGGCGCATAGGGCGGTTTATTAGCTTTCAGTATCCTCGAACGGATCGACGTGGGTGAAACAACCCAAAGATAGCGTGGACATGGCTGCCTCATTCCACTTTCAGTATCCTCGAACGGATCGACGTGGGTGAAACCCCAGGCGTCTCCACGCCTCGCGTCGAAATACACAACCTTTCAGTATCCTCGAACGGATCGACGTGGGTGAAACAATAGCTGCTGCTACTGCTGCAAGACTGGCTACCAGGCTTTCAGTATCCTCGAACGGATCGACGTGGGTGAAACATAGCGCTCGCGCTCAGCTGCAGTATGCACCACCACCACTTTCAGTATCCTCGAACGGATCGACGTGGGTGAAACTCGTCCATTGCTCCAGCAGGTGCTGCCAGACGGCGCGCGAGCTTTCAGTATCCTCGAACGGATCGACGTGGGTGAAACCATTTTGCACCAACGTTTTACCCACGCTGACCCGTTCGCTTTCAGTATCCTCGAACGGATCGACGTGGGTGAAACCTCTGTGTCCAGGCCGGCGTTCCAGTTCTGCTTTGCTTTCAGTATCCTCGAACGGATCGACGTGGGTGAAACCAGCGCCAGTACGCCGGTCATCGTGCGCAGGGCAACTTTCAGTATCCTCGAACGGATCGACGTGGGTGAAACTCGCCAACACCCCCCGCCATACTCAGCGTCTGGGTAGGCCTTTCAGTATCCTCGAACGGATCGACGTGGGTGAAACCTCGTCGGCTGAGTCCGGTCTCCTCCTCCATCTCCGCTTTCAGTATCCTCGAACGGATCGACGTGGGTGAAACTCTTTACATTGGAACACGCAGATTCCCCTTGACAATCTTTCAGTATCCTCGAACGGATCGACGTGGGTGAAACTCCTGAAACTCGTCTACAAAGACGACCCAGTGCTCCTTTCAGTATCCTCGAACGGATCGACGTGGGTGAAACTTTGGCAGAACTGTCCGAGCAATTGACTCGCATCGAACTTTCAGTATCCTCGAACGGATCGACGTGGGTGAAACTTGCCAGAAGCCCCCTTTCTACCGCCTGGGAATACTACCTTTCAGTATCCTCGAACGGATCGACGTGGGTGAAACTGCCCTGCTCGCACTCGCGCAGCGCACGCGCGACCTGCCTTTCAGTATCCTCGAACGGATCGACGTGGGTGAAACAACTCCGCGTTGCTTGAGTATCTTGCAGTCCTGGCCTTTCAGTATCCTCGAACGGATCGACGTGGGTGAAACCCGGCGGCGTGCGAATGAAGCGCCGCTTCTGCTCTGCTTTCAGTATCCTCGAACGGATCGACGTGGGTGAAACCTACAAGCGCCTCAGCGGCCCGGAGTAGGTCACGAACTTTCAGTATCCTCGAACGGATCGACGTGGGTGAAACCGGTCGAGCGCCGCGCACTTGCCAGCCCATTCAAACTTTCAGTATCCTCGAACGGATCGACGTGGGTGAAACAAGTAGATTGGGCGCGCCAAATAAGCGAGATTGTAGTCTTTCAGTATCCTCGAACGGATCGACGTGGGTGAAACGTCTGAACCAGGGACGGGTGGCGGCAATGGCGTTGCTTTCAGTATCCTCGAACGGATCGACGTGGGTGAAACATTATGATCCCGCCGCCATCGAGCGGTGGAGCGTGGCTTTCAGTATCCTCGAACGGATCGACGTGGGTGAAACGCGGCGTGGCAGGTGCTGGCCCGCGCGGCAGACCAAGCTTTCAGTATCCTCGAACGGATCGACGTGGGTGAAACTTCAAACAGGCCATGCATGATGCCGACTCCGCCATGTCCTTTCAGTATCCTCGAACGGATCGACGTGGGTGAAACCAGCGGCGTCTGGCGGCTTGGCTTCCACGGGACAAACTTTCAGTATCCTCGAACGGATCGACGTGGGTGAAACTCGTCTTGTGCAGCAGTCTCCTGGGCCACTTGTGCAGCCCTTTCAGTATCCTCGAACGGATCGACGTGGGTGAAACCCTTTGGCGCAATACTTCTTGCGCCTGACGTAAGCGTCCTTTCAGTATCCTCGAACGGATCGACGTGGGTGAAACGGCGAGGGAGCCAACGCCGAAGCCTCTGTACATGGCTTTCAGTATCCTCGAACGGATCGACGTGGGTGAAACCTTTCTCCGCCAAAAGATCATCATTGATCTCTGCATCTTTCAGTATCCTCGAACGGATCGACGTGGGTGAAACCTCGCGGCGTCTCCATCACACGGCAGGCGGACGGGCCTTTCAGTATCCTCGAACGGATCGACGTGGGTGAAACGTTGCTGGAGCGCAGCGAGCAGCAACGGCGGGAAGCCCTTTCAGTATCCTCGAACGGATCGACGTGGGTGAAACTAATGCAATAGGAAACACCACATTATTCAGTAATACAACCTTTCAGTATCCTCGAACGGATCGACGTGGGTGAAACGTATTGTAACGCGACGTTCCGTGCGCCCCACATACAACTTTCAGTATCCTCGAACGGATCGACGTGGGTGAAACCCCACCGGCAGACATCCAATCGTGGGTTGCGCGGTTGCCTTTCAGTATCCTCGAACGGATCGACGTGGGTGAAACGTATGATGCGGTTTGGTGTGGGTGCTTTCATCCCAGAGCTTTCAGTATCCTCGAACGGATCGACGTGGGTGAAACACGGTGGGTCGAGGGGATGAACGGTTGGACGGATTTGCTTTCAGTATCCTCGAACGGATCGACGTGGGTGAAACTTGCTATCGAAGCGGGTGGGTCAACAACGCACTGGGATCTTTCAGTATCCTCGAACGGATCGACGTGGGTGAAACGCGCATGTTGGTGATGTTCAATCCGCGCGCAGCGGCCTTTCAGTATCCTCGAACGGATCGACGTGGGTGAAACTTTGAGCCGTTGCATCCTAAGGGGGTATTTCTGAAACTTTCAGTATCCTCGAACGGATCGACGTGGGTGAAACTTTAAGAGTTGCGCAAGCTGCGCCGTAGTCAGTGCCACCTTTCAGTATCCTCGAACGGATCGACGTGGGTGAAACAACAAGAACGCGCAGATTGACTCTACGGCGCTGTTCCTTTCAGTATCCTCGAACGGATCGACGTGGGTGAAACTGATAGTCATCGTACGTTGCTGATCCATTTTGCACCTCCTTACTTTCAGTATCCTCGAACGGATCGACGTGGGTGAAACGGGAACTCGTTGGCGCCCCGATGCTGCTGGACAATCGCTTTCAGTATCCTCGAACGGATCGACGTGGGTGAAACTCACAGTCCGGCTGTCGTGGTACAGCCGCGTTTACCTTTCAGTATCCTCGAACGGATCGACGTGGGTGAAACCTCATTCTAACCCACCTTGACGAGACACCTCTTGTGCACTTTCAGTATCCTCGAACGGATCGACGTGGGTGAAACGATACGAGATTTATGGCGCAAGATCAAAGCCCTGTTCGCCTTTCAGTATCCTCGAACGGATCGACGTGGGTGAAACGTTGCTCGGCAGTCGGCGCGGCGTAGAGCACGCGCCTTTCAGTATCCTCGAACGGATCGACGTGGGTGAAACTTTAAGAGTTGCGCAAGCTGCGCCGTAGTCAGTGCCACCTTTCAGTATCCTCGAACGGATCGACGTGGGTGAAACTTCGAGGCGACTTGGTGTAAGATGAAGATAGTTCAGCTTTCAGTATCCTCGAACGGATCGACGTGGGTGAAACTAGTATGAAGATAGTTCAGAGGAACCCCCCGCGCAGCTTTCAGTATCCTCGAACGGATCGACGTGGGTGAAACGCCGCCAGAATCCGAGCGTGCCCTGGGAATCGCGTCGCCTTTCAGTATCCTCGAACGGATCGACGTGGGTGAAACCAAGGATCCAGCAAACGCCATAGATTGTTGTCTTTGGCTTTCAGTATCCTCGAACGGATCGACGTGGGTGAAACTCTGGCGGCGTGCGGATGAAGCGCCGCTTCTGCTCTGCTTTCAGTATCCTCGAACGGATCGACGTGGGTGAAACCGCAACTACGGCACGCACCCGACCGCGAGCAGCATCTTTCAGTATCCTCGAACGGATCGACGTGGGTGAAACAACACACCGGTCGTCCGAAACTGGACAAACCGCACAACTTTCAGTATCCTCGAACGGATCGACGTGGGTGAAACTCAATGCCTGTAATGACATTCAGGATGCCGAAAAACCTTTCAGTATCCTCGAACGGATCGACGTGGGTGAAACGTATTGCCGCCACTATGGGCGACATCTCGCTCTCGTCTTTCAGTATCCTCGAACGGATCGACGTGGGTGAAACACGGGCACATCGCCAGCATGTCTCCCTGCTGTTCCAGGACTTTCAGTATCCTCGAACGGATCGACGTGGGTGAAACCCGCCTCCGTCTGGTAAAATCACATCCTTATCTGGCTTTCAGTATCCTCGAACGGATCGACGTGGGTGAAACTGTCCGCGTGCCCCAACGCCACGCGCACGATGTGCTCCCCTTTCAGTATCCTCGAACGGATCGACGTGGGTGAAACTGCCTGACCAACTGCAAATGCCATGTGGAGTATCGTTACTTTCAGTATCCTCGAACGGATCGACGTGGGTGAAACTACCGACTCAACTGGCGCTTAGAACCTGGATAGCGCAGCTTTCAGTATCCTCGAACGGATCGACGTGGGTGAAACAAGTACCGCCTCGCCGGTATCGAATGTCACCGGAGCGCTTTCAGTATCCTCGAACGGATCGACGTGGGTGAAACCTCGAGAGCACTGGATTAGGGTCGCTGGCGGTGGACGAGCTTTCAGTATCCTCGAACGGATCGACGTGGGTGAAACTCAGGTCGGCCGTGGCGCTGACAGGGGCGCCATTGACTTTCAGTATCCTCGAACGGATCGACGTGGGTGAAACTAAGCCACGCCGGAAGCGCATAGGCGATGGCGATGGTCTTTCAGTATCCTCGAACGGATCGACGTGGGTGAAACCACCAGGGAAAGAGATAGTGCACGAGTTGCTCAATAACTTTCAGTATCCTCGAACGGATCGACGTGGGTGAAACTCATCCAAGATGCTCTTCGTGACCTGCTCCGGGCCGCCTTTCAGTATCCTCGAACGGATCGACGTGGGTGAAACCTGCTCACCGGGCAGGTGGGGGGCCGGCGCATCTGGGCTTTCAGTATCCTCGAACGGATCGACGTGGGTGAAACGCCGTCATTGCCGCAGCCAATCCGCCAGAGCAGGCAGCCTTTCAGTATCCTCGAACGGATCGACGTGGGTGAAACCGGGACAGGACGTTAACTTCCTGTTTGACTCTTTCGTAATCTTTCAGTATCCTCGAACGGATCGACGTGGGTGAAACGCCCCAACTCGCGCAGCTCCGCGACCGCCTCCGGCGGCCTTTCAGTATCCTCGAACGGATCGACGTGGGTGAAACCTGTATCGCGCGGCAACCATGGTGGATGATGTACTATCTTTCAGTATCCTCGAACGGATCGACGTGGGTGAAACAAGGCGCGTACTGCTGGGCGCTTGCGCCATGC